>Ga0065714_10002205_pt1 | contig 57702 bp, 53 predicted proteins | sample MisRhiReplicate2_FD_59101 | JGI IMG/M metagenome (GOLD analysis project Ga0065714, IMG submission 59101) | Miscanthus rhizosphere microbial communities from Kellogg Biological Station, MSU, sample Rhizosphere Soil Replicate 2: eDNA_1 v2... | ecosystem: Host-associated > Plants > Roots >...
ATCACCGTTCTGAACTTGCTTTATTAGCTTAATTTGATCAATGATATATCTTTAACAGATTTCTTAGACATTTTTAACATAGAGCCGTCGAGGCTGTCTCAAAAGTAAAACCTAACAATTAAGGACAGAATTTTATTTCGTTCCCCGTCATTCTCTCACAGCTGGGAACCACAACGCGCTCAGCGAAGCTAATCTTAAAGTGCCCTGCAATAGCATTAGGATTCCCAATTAAATTGGGAATAACGACTTATCAAAATATAATTTGCTTGATGGGCGAGCGTAAATCTTTTTGACGCAGCCTCCTGTCTAGCAGGAAAGGCGCTGAAACAAGTTCAGCATGACGATCGCGTCTGAAAATTAAACTAAAAATCGCAAAAAGCCATTTGCTGAAAAGCCTTTTCAGCAATGACGAATTGACTAAATTCCAAAAATCTTTCTCGAATTCTCTGTGGTTACATCGGCTATTTCTTCTATAGAAACGCCATAAATATCAGCCAGTTTTTGTGCGATATAAACCAAATAACTGCTCTCATTGGGTTTCCCACGGAAAGGGACAGGCGCTAAATAAGGTGAATCTGTTTCTAAAACAAGGTCAGTTAAAGGAATATCTGCCAATACCAGATCTAAACCTGATTTTTTATATGTGACCACCCCACCAATGCCTAAATAAAAATTAAGGTTAATAGCCTGTTTTGCCTGATCCAAATTCCCGGTGAAACAATGGAATATACCACGCAATTTTTCATCACTTTCACTTTCCAATACTTCAAAAACTTCATCAAAAGCCTCTCTGCAGTGGATTACAATCGGCAACCCCAACTCCTTTGCCCAGGCAATCTGCTTGCGAAAGGCATCTTTCTGAATAGCTAAGGTGCTTTTATCCCAGTACAGATCGATCCCGATTTCGCCAATGGCATAAATTTTCCGTCCAGCAATACTATCATATATTTTATCCAAAAGCGCCAGATAGTCTTCCTTTACATCACAAGGATGCAAACCCGTCATGGCAAAACAATTTGCTGGATATTTCGCCACAAGTTCATCAATCATCGCAATTGATTTTACGTCAACATTGGGCAAAAACAAACGGTTCACATCGCTTTCAAAACAACGTTCCATTAACTGGGCCTGTTTCTCGGCATCCTGCTCGTAATATAAATGGGTATGGGTATCGGTGAAGATCATGTTTTGTTATAGTATCAAGTAATAAGTATCAGGTATCAAGTTAGGTTTGCTGATACTTGTACAAGGAATTCTATTCCTTTCCAGCTTTGCTTTTTTTCGGTATTTTGACTTTGGACTCAGGACTTCCGACTTCGGACTTTCCGCTCTGCGGAATCCATTCCATTTCCTTTTTCAAAAATTTTCCGGTTAGGCTGATTGGGTTCTGAATCAAACCTTCCGGCGTACCTTCAAACAAAATCCTTCCGCCACCAGCACCGCCTTCTTCTCCTAAATCAATTACCCAATCGGCAACTTTAACCACATCTAAATTATGTTCAATTACCAAAATGGTATTCCCTTTATCAACAAGTTCTTGTAGTACACCCAAAAGCACGTTAATATCTTCAAAGTGAAGTCCTGTTGTAGGCTCATCTAAAATATAAAAGGTTTTCCCTGTATCTTTTTTAGAAAGTTCGGTCGCCAGTTTAACACGTTGTGCCTCCCCTCCGGATAGCGTAACCGACGATTGGCCCAAAGTAATATAACCTAAACCAACATCTTTTAAGGTTTTGATCTTTCTATAAATGATCGGAATATTTTCGAAGAAAGTGCAGGCATCTTCAATACTCATATCCAACACATCACTGATCGATTTTCCACGGAAACGTACCTCTAAAGTTTCCCTGTTGTATCTTCTTCCTCCACATTCTTCGCAAGGGACCTGCACATCAGGTAAAAAGTTCATTTCGATTACCTTTAAACCGGCACCCTGACAGGTTTCGCAACGGCCACCCTTAACGTTGAAAGAAAAACGGCCGGGTTTGTAACCACGGATTTTTGCTTCAGGCAACTGAACAAACAAATTCCTGATATCGGAGAAAACCCCGGTATAGGTAGAAGGATTTGAACGTGGCGTTCTGCCGATCGGTGCCTGATCAATCTCAATTACCTTATCAATTTCTTTTAAACCATTGATTTTTTCGTAAGGCAAAGGTGTTTTTTTGGCCCTGAAGAAATGGTGGTTTAAAATCGGGTATAAAGTTTCGGTAATTAAACTTGATTTACCACTACCTGAAACTCCGGTTACAGCAATAAATTTACCCAAAGGAAAATCTACCGAAACCTCTTTTAAATTATGGCCGGTGGCTTTAAGTAGCGATAATTTATGTCCGTTACCCTTTCTGCGCACTTTTGGTGTTTCAATCTGCCTTTTGCCATTCAAATAATCGGCAGTTAAAGTATTCGATCGCAGGATTTGTTCAGCAGTTCCTTCAGCTACAACGGTACCTCCATGGATACCGGCACCGGGGCCCACATCAATTACCCAATCGGCCTCCAAGATCATATCCTTATCGTGCTCTACCACCAAAACGGTGTTTCCCAAATCGCGGAGGTTTTTCAATGCATTGATCAACCGTTCATTATCACGCTGGTGCAAACCAATGCTTGGCTCATCAAGGATGTACATGACGTTCATCAATTGCGAACCGATCTGCGTGGCCAAACGGATCCGTTGCGCTTCCCCCCCAGAAAGTGTACGGGCAGTACGATCTAAAGTTAAGTAGGTTAAACCTACGTCTGTTAAGAAACCAATCCTCGCTTTAATCTCCTTTAAAATTTCTTTGGCAATAATATTCTGACGGTCAGATAAACGCTCATCAACTTTTCCGAACCACTGATGAAGGTTATTGATATCCATCGATGAAAGTTCGAAAATGTTTTTGCCATCAACTTTAAAATGCAGGCTTTCTTTTTTTAAACGGGCACCATGGCATTCAGGACAGGTTTTTAGTTTCCTGAACTCGTCCATATCGTCGGATGCTGATTCGCTTCTTTTTTCGTTCTGCTCTTCGAGCATCTTAATTATCCCATCGAAAGTGATGTTATAATTCTGAACGTTCCATTTATTGTATTCTACCTCAACCTTGATCAGGTCAGGTGAACCGTTTAAAATGATATTAATGACTTCATCGCTTAATTTTTCAATGGGCGTAGAAAGCGAAAAACTGTATTTTTTAGCTAAAGATTTTAACACCTGGAACATCCAGATATCGCGGTATTCGCCCAATGGAGCCAAACCACCATTTAAAATACTCAATTTTGGGTTTGGGATAACCGATTCTTTATCCACTACGAAAATATAACCCAAACCATCGCAACGCTCACAGGCGCCATAAGGCGAGTTGAAAGAAAAACTATTGGGTTGAGGCTCATCGTAAGAAATACCCGTGGTCGGGCACATCAAAAACTTACTAAAATGCGCTACGTTATTATCTTTATCGCTGATTTTGATTACCCCTTTACCCATTTTCATTGCAGTTTGCAAGGAATCGAGCAGGCGTTTTTTATCTTTCACATCAATAATGAGGCGATCGATCACCACTTCAATATCATGGATTTTATAACGGTCTACCTGCATTTTAGCAGTGATGTCCTTAATCTCCCCATCTACACGCACTTTTACATAACCTTGTTTACGGATCTGCTCAAAAAGCTCACGGTAATGCCCTTTTCTACCTTTAACCACTGGGGCGAGGATATTTACTGCCGAACCATCGAATTTATTGAAGATATTCTGCAGAATCTGGTCTTCGCTCATGCGCTCCATTTTCTCACCGGTATTGTACGAATAGGCATCAGCCACACGCGCATAAAGCAAACGCATAAAATCGTAAATTTCGGTAATGGTACCTACAGTAGAACGCGGGTTCTTGCTGGTGGTTTTTTGCTCAATGGCAATAACCGGACTTAACCCCGAAACTTTGTCTACGTCTGGACGCTCCATGCCGCCCATAAACTGACGGCTATAGGCGCTAAAGGTTTCCATATAACGGCGCTGACCTTCGGCATAAATGGTATCGAAAGCCAATGAAGATTTACCGCTGCCACTTAAACCTGTAATTACCACAAGCTCGTTACGCGGAAAACTAACGTCTATATTCTTTAAATTATGTACCCTCGCACCATATACTTCTACATCTTTTTGCTCGCCGAGGTCGATAGATTTATTGCTCATATTTTATTTAAAGTTGGGACCAAAACCGGGCCTTAAAAAAGACCAGATTTCAATCCGCAAAAATGCTAAAAATTTTATCAAAAAGAAAGTCAAAACCAATCTGTATTACCTATTAATTGTCATAATGTCGGCTTCTATTTCTAAGGAAACCAGATGATAAGCCAAAGCGCACATAACCATAATGATCCTGAAAATAGATATTGTAATTATCTTCGCCATAATAACCTAACGCAGCCATTAAAAACACATTGTTCATAAACGGAAAACTGTAATTGAAGTTGATTTCGGCATTTAACCGCTTCTGGATATTGGCAAAATTTTTGGATGGAATTTTATTTACGGCATAAGATAACTCGGTATTTAAACGCCAGGTTTCTTTTTCGCTTTTAACTTTCTGCTTATTCCTCGCGTTTTTTTCGATTTCACCATACCGGCGCCAGGAGAAACCATACAACACTCTTGTAAATCCAAAACCTTCATTAAGTGCAGGTTCGTACCTAAAGAATTTATACCACTGCAAACCGAGCCGATGATTGAAGGAATAATAGCTTTCATCGGCATTAATTGGTGTAAAATCTCCAAAACGATAAGAAAGTGTTAAATAATTCGCGTTAAAATTTCCTGTACGGGTATTAATTGTACCATCAGGATTAAATGCACCCTGATCCTGACCATTTGAATGGTGTGTAAAAGCCAGTTCGGCATATTTATAATGTTCTGGATCAGGATTTAACCTGGCATAAAACGCTCCCCCCAAACGGTAACTCGGCGTTAGTACAGCAGCAGAAAATTCGGTCCGCACACGGACCGTAAAGTCAGGGATAATAGCAAAGGCAATTGGCGATTTATAACTACCCAAAAGCATATAAGTGGTGGTAAGCCGTCCGTTGATTACATATTTTGATGGTGCACCTAATTCGCCACCAGGTGCCGTATAAGCTAAATCAGCATTTTCTTTATACAGATGGATGTATCCGTTATTGGCAAACTCTCTTTTTACCGCTATTGAATTTTGAGCAAAGGATTGTAAACAGAAGGAGCAGATGATAAGCGTAAAAAAAGTTTTTATCATACTGCATAAACGCTTAAAATTAGCTAACGGTTTTGTATTTTTAGAGAATGGTTTTTGAAAATCTTGATTTATGATATAAATTTATCTTTCCGTGGCTAATAAACATTAAAAACGAAAGAATGGCATAAAGCGGTTAATTATATAATGATTTGCTTATAATCTAAAGATACATTAATGATCTAAAAAAATGTCGGACGAGTTGCCCGACATACATTAATTTTCACTGAATTAGTTATAGACTAAAATTATCATTTAACCATTTCTTAATATTCGCATGACTTCGAATTGTCCCTGGAAGTTTGTCGCGCAATGCATCCTCTAACTTATGTAGAGTAGTTTGACTTGTCCATCCCTTATCATCCATATACCTATTGAGAAAAGGAAGGACTTCATACCCTTCATGCCTATCAAGAAGTACATTGTCTGGGAAACCTGTAATTTTAGCGTTGTCGCTTTCTGCAGAAGCCGTCCAAGAATACTGAAGCTTCAGATTACTCTTTTTAAAATTTGCCATATTATAGTTTTAATTGATAAGCTCGAAAATATTCTTTCTTAATTATAAAACTTTACGGGAAACCATATCGCATGAATTAATTCTAAGTTGATTTTCTTTATATTAATCAGCCCTCTTCTCTTACAAACGAGAGAGACTATTAAACCAAGATCTAGATATATTAAACATTAAAAGATCTCTCGGCTCCATTACTCTCCGCTCGAGACGATGCAACGATGAACACCACGTTAACCAATGAACCTGTGAACAAATGACCAATGAGCACCTACCACTCTATCGTCGTTCCATTCTCTGTAGGGTGGCCGGTACAAACCAGCACTCTACCCCTTTCCAATTCATCATCGGTAAGCACTTCGTTATAATCCATCCTTACCCCACCTTTAGTACAATTGGCCACGCAGGTGCTGCATACGCCTCCACGACAACTATAAGGAAGTTTAATTTTATTTTCGAGTGCTACATCTAAAATACGCTTTGGCCAGGGCACTTCGAGATTATACAATTCTCCTTTGAAGTTTAAAACAACCGAATAGGTATTTTTATCGACTATTTTTTCAGAACTATCGTCTTCATCAACCTCATCTTCCGGCAATACAAAAGTCTCCCTCTTAATCTGTTTAATATCGAAACCCATGCCCAATAAGGTGATCCGGCATAAATCCATATAAATTATTGGTCCGCAGCTATAAAACAGCGCATTATCCCGATCGAAATGTAAATATTCTTTAATTAATTTCTCGATATAGAACTTGTTCAGCCTGGCCGTCATTAAGTTTTTGCTATTGCTAAAAATCCAGACAATTTTTAACCTATCAGGATATTGCTGTTGCCATTCGATCAGTTCATCATAAAACAAAGTTTCTTCTTTCGATCTGTTACTATATACTAATGTGATCAACGATTTCTTCTCGCGTACCAATGCCGTTTTCATAATCGAGAACAAAGGTGTAATGCCCACCCCTGCAGCATAAAGAAAAAGATCGCGCTCCAGATTTTCGTCAGGTACATAACTGAACAGCCCCTGCGGTTCCTGAGCCAAAAGAATATCGTTTACTGAAGTTTTATGGTGCAAAAACCTCGAAATTTCCCCATTCTCCACCCTTTTTACCGTAATAGCCAAAGGTTCATTTACATCCGGCGAACTATTAAAAGAATACGACCTCCTTATTTCCTTATGTTTTCCCTGAAAAACCAATGATAAAAACTGTCCAGCCAAGTATACCGGGTATTGATCTACCTCTTCAAATTGAAAAGTGATATTATCGCCGGGCTGATTGATGATTTTATTAATGCGCAGTTTGAACATAATGCAAAGAAAGGAAATTGGTTCATTAGTTCATTGGTCATTTGTCAATTGGTAACTGCAAATTGCCAACTGTAATCCAATAATCGGCGTAATCACCCTAAATAAAAAACGTCCCGATTAAAAACCGGGACGCCTTACCAAATGCTTGTCTTTATCTTAATTATATTATTCGGCGTTGTAAGCCAATAATACGCGCGGTTTTGCGTAACCGTAACGTTTCGGATGTTCCATAATCTGTTTCATAGAAATCACCTTATAAACATAACCACCAGTTTCGCGGTTAAGTCTCATTTTGTAGTAATTATCCTGATTTTGATTATTGATCTGCTTGCGTAAGCGTCCGTCGCCAACATTGTAAGCCGCAGCTACCAATGTCCAGCTTTCTAAACCTTTATACATTTCTTTAATGTATTTGCAGGCTGCAATGGTAGATTTGCGCAGGTTATAGCGCTCATCAACATTTCCATTTACTCTTAATCCATAGGTACGGGCTGTGCCAGGCATAAACTGCCAGATTCCGGCTGCACCTTTTGGAGAAACCCCTTCTGCCATTCCAGATTCGACCAATGCCAAATACTTAAAATCATTAGGGATTCCGTAAGCAGCGAGAATGGGTTCAATTACAGGAAACCATTTTGCTGCCTTTGCATGCAGTCGGTTGGTTTGGGTATTTCCGTAAGTGTGTGCTGCAAGAATTTTTTTCATTTTGCGTTCTACCTTTTTATCGCCTAACGGCAGGGTTTCTTCCGCGAAATTCAACTGTGCCATTAAAGATAGAGGAGTTTCCTCTTTTTCGACTTTTAGGCTATCAGATTTGGGTATTGTAGTGTTTAATTTTTCTTCTTTTAAAAGACTTTTTTGTGCTAAGGGCATTTGGTAAGCGAACACTTTTGCCAANATAAATAGTGTTGCCACTACCGCAAATGGTACGATGTGTTTCTTTAACATTTTCCTCCTTTTTTTGGTGAACTTATATAAAAACGTTGGCAAAGGTAAAAAATAATAAGCACATTATCAAACAGTTACATAAATAACCCTAAAAATCAGCCTCTAAAGTGCTTTAAACGTGGATTTTAATTTTTGATTTTCAAGCAAATTTCCCTATATTAGAGGCTATTTTTTTATCTAATTTTTCAGCTTCTAAAATTGTTATGTTCATCATTTTTTCATAAATTTGCAGCCCGCATTTTTAATGCGTTAAAAGCGTATCATGATAAATAAAAACAACAGGAACAGTCGGGATGACAAGTCCAAACCAGGCAGTCGGAGAACAGAAGGCAGAAGTAGTTCGGCCGGGTCTGACAGAAAAAGATCAGACGACAAAGACAGCAAATTCAAAAAATCATCCGATTCAAAAGAAGGCTTCAGACCCAGAAGCGCAGACGGTAAAGATTTCAAATCAAAATCTTTCGGAGATAAAAAAGATTTCAAACCAAGATCAGGCGGCCGTGATTTCAAATCTAAAGATTCGGAACCACAGAGTTTCAAATTCGGCGATCGTGAGTTTAAATCTAAAGATGCAGGAGCAGAAGACCGTGGTTTTAAACCAAGAGAAGGTAAATCGAGAGATTACAAGCCAAGAACCGGCGACCGTGATTTCAAATCGAGAGAAGGTGGATCGAGAGATTACAAACCAAGAACAGGTGACAGGGATTTTAAACCAAGGGAAGGTGGTGCAAGAGATTATAAGCCAAGAACAGGAGAGCGTGATTTCAAATCTAAGGATGGAGATTCGAGAGATTTTAAACCGAGAACTGGCGACCGCGACTTTAAATCGAGAGATGGTGGATCAAGGGATTACAAACCAAGAGAGGGCGGTTATAAAGATTACAAATCAAGAGGAAAATCAGACGATTTCAAGCCAAGTGCTGGAAGTTCGAGAGTTGTAAAGCCAAGAGAACCAAGGGAAGGCGATACCCGTCCGTTTAGAAAACGCGAGGAGGTACAGCCAAGAGATACAGAGTTTAACCGCCCGGAGCGCACTGTTATTACCCAGGGTCGTAAAACAAACGAAGATAAAGGCCTAATCCGCCTAAACAGATATATTTCAAATGCAGGCATTTGTTCTCGTCGTAAAGCTGATGAGTTAATTATTGCCGGCATTATTACCGTAAATGGCGAAGCTGTTACCGAACTTGGACACAAGGTTGACCCGGCAAAGGATTTGGTTCGTTACAACGGAGAATTATTAAAACGCGAGAAAAAAGTTTACGTTTTATTAAACAAACCAAAAGATTACATCACCACGACCGACGATCCTCAGGAACGCCGTACCGTGATGCAATTGGTTGATAAAGCCAGCCGCGAGCGCATTTACCCGGTTGGACGTTTAGACCGCAATACCACAGGCTTGTTATTAATGACAAATGATGGTGATTTAGCCGATAAATTATCACACCCTAAGAACGGTATCACTAAAATTTACAACGTTGAATTGGATAAATCTTTATCACAGGGCGATTTGAACAAAATTGCTTTTGGTTTAGAATTAGAAGATGGTTTGATTAAACCAGATAATATCTCTTACGTTGCAGGTGGAACCAAAAAAGAAATCGGTATCCAGATCCATAGTGGTAAAAACAGGATTGTTCGCCGTATTTTTGAACACTTAGGTTATAATGTAGAAAAATTAGACCGTGTTGTTTATGGCAATTTAACAAAAAAAGACCTACCACGTGGCAGATGGCGCTATCTTGAAGAACATGAATTGATTCAGATTAAACATTTAATAAAATAATATATAAGGCAGCCGATTGGCTGCCTTTTTTGGTTATTGGTCTTTACCACAAAGTGCACAGAGAGAAGCACAGCGTTCGCAGAGTTAAGTTTCATTCTCCATCGTCCTCTTTAAAAAAACGAGGACGATGGAGAATGACGATTGTATTGTCCAGCAATGAACATGCATTAAAAATGCCCCTCTCACTCATCCCCGTTACAAGCGAGTTTATAATTAAGAAATATCTTCCGTGTTTTCTGTGCCTCCGTGACCAACTTTCTTTATATTTGTTAAAATCAACATCATCGTTTCATGAAAAAACTCAGTTCATTGCTTATACTTTCTATACTATCAACCCTTAGTTTTGCTCAAAAAACCAACTATAATCTCATTGTCGGCACCTATACTGCACCAGGAAAAAGCGAAGGAATTTACACTTACGACTTTAGTACTTTAACGGGAGCTACAAGCATAAAAAGCATTGCAAAAAATACCGCTAATCCAAGTTACATAGCCATTTCACCTGATAACAAATTTATCTATGCCGTTAACGAAACCGGAGCTACCAGTACGGTAAGCGCATTTAAGTATGATGCCAAAACAGGCGATTTAACTTTTTTAAATAAAGTTGAAAGTCATGGTGATGACCCTTGTTTTATTACCGTTGATGCCAAAAATGTAATTGTAGCCAATTATAGCGGCGGCAGTTTAGCCGTATTTTCACGAAAAGCTGATGGGTCTTTAACAGAAGCCATGCAAGTAATCAAACATACCGGAAAGAGCATCGATCCGAAAGGCAGACAGGAAAGCGCTCATGTACATATGACAAAATTTACACCAGATCATAAATACTTAATTGTTAACGACCTGGGCGAAGATCAAACTTATATTTACAATTATAATCCAGCCTCGAAAGAAAAAATATTAACGGTAAAATCGGTAATAAAAACCAATGCCGGCACTGGCCCGAGGCACATTACTTTTAGTCCGAATGGAAAATTTGCCTATTTAGCGCACGAATTTAACGGCAGCATAACTGCCTTTGCTTATGCAAATGGAACCTTAACCAAAATCCAGGAAATTGGTACCACTCCAAAAGATTTTACAGGAAAAATCGATGGTGCAGACATACACATTTCTGCTGACGGAAAATTCCTATACGAAACCAACCGTGGAGATGCCAATAGCATTTCTGCATTCTCCATTTTACCTACAGGAAAATTGAAATTTATTGAAACGGTAAGTACCTTAGGCAAGGGACCAAGAAATTTCACCATTGACCCGACCGGAAAATTTTTATTGATCGGACACCAGTACACCAACAACATTGTTATTTTTAACCGCAACAAAACAACGGGTAAATTAACCGATAGTGGTAAAAGAATCGATGTTGGTGCACCAGTTTGTTTAGTGTTTAATTAACCAACAAGCCAATGGAAAACTTCGATTGGACCAAATTCACGATCAGGATTGCCATTAAAACAAAGCTTGAGTACATCTACAACGCCTGGACAAAAGCCAGCAAAATTGAAAAATGGTTTTTAAGCGATGCATCGTTTACTGACGAGAATAATGTATTGCTCAGCAAAACACAGAACGCACTTAAAGGCGATCGGTATAAATGGATCTGGTACCTGTATGATGATATTGAAAATGGAACGGTAACCGAAGCAAACGGAACAGATTATTTTCAGTTCACCTTTGCAGGAGATTGTTTGGTTGAGATCAAACTACGTGAAGAATTTGAATATACCATTGTAGAATTGACCCAAAAGAATATCCCTGAAGATGATCATTCAAAGCGGAACATCCGCTTAGGCTGCCACAATGGTTGGAGTTTTTACCTGATTAATCTTAAATCCGTTTATGAAGGCGGTTTAGATTTAAGAAATAAAGATAACCGGTTTAAACCCATGTTGAATAATTGAGGTAATGGATTTAAAGGTTAAGGAAAGAGAAATTCAGAAATCAGGATTTTCCGTGATTGATAGTGTATTTACAGATCAGCAAATTGAAGATATTCTGGCGGCTATTAACAGAGCAGATACTACAAAAGAATCCTTTAGGAAATCAGACGATCTTTTTGCGATACGCCGGTTTTTAAAAGAAGTTCCTGATACTATTGATCTCATTTTCAATAAAAAACTAAAATCCATCATACGAGAGGTTTTTGGCAAAGATTATTTTCTTGTCAAATCAATCTACTTCGACAAGCCCGAAACTTCGAATTGGTTTGTATCCTATCACCAGGATTTGACTATTTCTGTTAACCAGAAAGTAGAAATTCCAGGATTTGGCCCCTATACCAAGAAACATGATCAGTTCGCCGTACAGCCACCATTAAATATCCTTGCAAGTAATTTTACCATCCGCATCCACCTTGACGATACCAATGAAGAGAATGGTGCGCTAAAAGTAATTCCGAATTCGCACAGTAAAGGTATTTACCGTGCCGAAACGATCGACTGGAGCATCGAAAAAGAAGTTAGCTGTAATGTAGCGCGAGGTGCTTTAATGATTATGAAACCAATGCTGCTGCACAGTTCAAGCCGGACAACCAACAACAAAAAAAGAAGAGTAATCCATCTTGAATTTAGCAATCAACTACTACCAAAAGAATTGCAATGGTCTGAATATCTTGTTTTTGAATAATTAATAAATAAATTTGATTCAGCATCTTCATACCTCGATAGATACTGAAACAAGTTCAGTATAACAACCTTAAAAAAACACAAAAATGGCCCCGATTTTCATTGGGGCCAATTAAATATGATAAATATCGCTTATTATGCAGGCTCTGCAACTCTGGCTACATTGCGATATGGAAATTCATTAAAGATATGTCTGCGGGCAAAACGACCTGGAGAATCAGCATTAACCAATTTCACGTAGATTGCTTTTGGCACGTCGAAATATTCGTAAACACTTCCATCAAAAAACTGAATATTTAAAACCTGTTGTTTGTATTCGAAATCCTGAATATTCGACAAGGTAGTAGTTTGCGTATACGTTTCGATATTCTGTTCGCGCGTTTCAGGCGCAATACTTACCAGGAAATGATAAGCTTCGATAATTTCTTTACTTCTAGCTTCTGCATCTAATTTCTCCTCTTCCTGCTGAAATTTATCAGGATGACAATCTTTCATCAATGTACGGTACACAGATTTAAGCTCTTTTAACTCAGCATTTTTATCTACACTCAAAAGCTTTCTGTAATCAACTATTTTCTTCATTTGGAACTAACCTCTTTTTTAATTTTGCTGAAACGTTTTTTGAAACCTCTACTCCCTAAAATGTTTCAAGCCGCAAAGATACGATTTATAATCATTTGATTTTGAGAAAGTTTACTTTTCTCTAATATTGTTGATGTGAATGACCTTTTGGAAAATTCAGAAGTGTCTAATTACAAGGAAACCCACATAAATAAAAAAGTTTTGCAACGTAAGCACAGCGCAGCAAAACTTTTGACAAATCCATAAATATCTTTCTGACTACTAATATTTAACCTGTAATGATTTCTCAATTACTTCTTTATAATAATCAATGTAAACCGGAAGGATCTTTTTCAGATCAAAATCCTGCGCCCTTTTAAACGCATTTTCTTTAAAACGGTTAAGCGTTTCATCATCTTTTAAAATTTCAATGGCATGGGCAGCCATCGCCTCAACGTCACCAACATTGCTCATGTAGCCACAAAAGCCATCAATATTAAGTTCAGGCAAACCGCCCGCATTGGTGGTAATTGCCGGCACCTTACAAGCCATTGCTTCTAATGCTGCCAAGCCAAAACTTTCAGATTCTGAAGGCATTAAGAAAAGATCTGAAACCGAAAGGATTTCTTCTACGGCATCTTGCTTACCTAAGAACCTCACATTTTCACAAATATTCAACGACCTGCACAACTGCTCATCGTAAGCGCGCTCAGGCCCATCTCCCACCATTAATAGTTTTGACGGAATAACTGCCTGTACTTTTTCGAAAATCCTGATCACATCAGCCGTACGTTTCACTTTTCTGAAATTACTGGTGTGGATTAAAATGCGCTCATTATTTGGCGCAATCGCTTTTTTAAAGTGCCCTTTTGCCTGTAAACTGAATCGCGAAAAATCTATAAAATTTGGGATTACCTTAATTTCTTTTGTAATCTCAAAGTGGTTATAAGTATCTTCTTTCAAATCTTCCGACACTGTCGTTACACCATCGCTTTGATTAATAGAAAAAGTAACCACAGGTTTATACGTTGGATCTTTACCCACTAAAGTAATATCAGTGCCATGCAAAGTAGTAACTACCGGTATATGAATGCCATAACTGGCCAAAATCTGCTTCGCCATAAAAGCTGCAGATGCATGTGGAATGGCATAATGAACATGTAACACATCCAATTGTTCAAATCGAACAACATCCACCAGTTTGCTCGCCAGCGCCGATTCGTATGGAGCATAATCGAAAAGCGGATAATCCCTTACCGATACCTCGTGATAAAACAGATTGGAAGAAAAGAAATCGAGCCTTGCGGGCTGACTGTAAGTAATAAAGTGAACCTGGTGTCCCTCGTTAGCAAGTGCTTTACCAAGTTCTGTTGCAACTACTCCACTACCACCAAAAGTGGGGTAGCAAACAATTCCTATCTTCATCGTAAATGTATTGTTGTTACCGCAAATGTAGCCGATTTTAATCTATAATGCGTGTCGGCTTATTGCAATAAAAGCAATAACATGCTGTGATCACTTTCTATCTCGCCAGGAATAATGGTCCAGATAGTTTTTACAGGTGATTGGCCAATTCAAACTTGAAACATTTTTTATCAGTAGCGCAAGGTTATTTGCCCTTTTTAATTTGCTTCCTGCTTTACGCTAAAGCCCTTCGTACCTCAGGGGCTGCCGCTCCAATCAGGGCTAAAGACCAAAAACGGTGCTTAAAATTGACTAACTGGCAATCAATAACCCCAGGGCAAGCCTCGAGGTATTCTCTTCTAATAAAAATGGAATTATTTAAGACTGCGCATTTCTTCTTTTATAACAAGAAAAAGCTCATTAGGCCTTTGCGTACCAATAAAATATTCTAATCCATCCCGATCGGTTAAAACCACGGCATCCTTTCCCGATGAATAAAAACGGATCGTACCTTTAGTGTGTAAGTTGTAAACCGGATTATTGAAAAAATAACGGCTATAAGTAGCCTTACGTACATCAACAATACTATTCAAGTCAATCTTAACACGTTTGGTTGTCCAAAGTCCATCCAAGATCATGCTGCCATTATCTACTACAATTTTGTACTGAATAAGGAAAAGCAAAAGCATAGAAACACCTATGATCCCGAAGCCTACAACAAGGAAAAGATCTTGCGTATTGTCACGATCGCGCTCGTAAACATAGGCCGCAAAACAGAAAGCGGCCATAATTAGCCTGATGAAAATGCGCACATAATCACGGCCGATGTATTGTTTTTCGATATAGGCGTATTTGCTTTCCACTTATTTAATTTTGAGTTCGAATATAGCAACTTTTTTTGTTGCTGTAGTTAATTTATATCGGTTGTCCTGTCGCATACCTGCAATCCAGACAATTTCACCGTTCCCGTTAACCAGAATCGGGGTAATGTTTTTCAAATGCAGAGGAACTTTCTCATCGATAAAATAATCACTTACTTTTTTAAGATTACGCATACCCAATGGAATAAATTTATCTCCATTTTGCCAATTCCTCAGCACTAACGGAAAAATTAATTTATCAGCATTAACAAAAGCTTTGTTCAAATTCACTTCGAATTTCACCTCCTCGGTAAACATCAATGAAACTTCATCGTTGGCAAAGGCAATGCTTTCTGTTGCTGGATGGATAAATTGATTGGCCGTAACCGATGTATTCTTTTCAACAATAACTAAGTCGCTCCTGTTGATAATCGCCTGGTGTGTAGTGCTAAAAAAATGCGTACCGCTTAGGGCCTTTAAACTGTCTAAAATTTCCTGCACCACATTTTCGCCAAAATTAAAAGGTTTAAGCAACTCGTAAAGCAGTAGCTTTTGTGGGTTTAATCTGGAAATCTCATCCAAAGAAATATAAATGCCATCATTCCTTTTATTCAGGATTTCATAAGTAAGTTTCTGTACCTGAATATTCAAAAAAGTCTCTAACTCGGCGAAGCGCGCAATATTTTCGGCAAATGTTTTTTCGAGATTAGGATTGATTTCCTGCAGATGCGGGACTACCTGTATTCTGATTTTATTCCTGGTATATTTTGTACTTACATTCGAACTGTCCTCCACAAAATCTATGTTATTAACCCTTACTATTTCATCAATCTGCTGACGTTTCAAAAAGAGTAAAGGTCTGATCAATAAATCACGTTTAGGTAAAATGCCATGTAATCCACTTATGCCAGTGCCACGGGTAAGGTTGATCAGTACGGTTTCTACCGCATCGTTCTGGTGTTGTGCCAGTGCAATGTAATCGTATCCTTCTGTGCGCCGAATTTCTTCAAACCAGTTATAACGCAGATCGCGTGCTGCCATCTGGGTAGAAATTTTATTTTCGGCCGCATATTTTTTAGTATCAAAATGCGTTACATAAAAAGGTAATCCAATTTTTTTGGCTAATAATGCAACAAAACTTTCATCGCGTTGCGCTTCATTAGCCCGTAAATTAAAATTACAATGTGCCACACCAATATCAACGCCTATTGCTTTAAACAAATACAGCATTAATACTGAATCCTTCCCCCCACTTACAGCCAAAAGAATACGATTATCCTGAACAAATAATTTTTGCTTTTCAATAAAATCCTGAAATTGGCTTAGGGGTAACATCCATCAAAAATATTTAATTTTAACTGGTATTCCGAACGTTCGGAACAAAAAACTAACTTTGTAGTGTGCAAAAATTATTTGTCTTTTTATTTCTTTTAATCAGTCCCGTATTTTTATTCGGTCAGCAGCCCGCTTCGAAGATTAAGATCGTTTCATTTTCCAAAATAACCGGAGATACCAAGAAAAAAATCAGTTACCTGCGTAACCCTGTTTTCCAGCAGGACAACGCCACATTAACTTGCGATAGTGCTGTCTTTTATAGCGAGCGCAACTATTTCGAAGCTTTTAAAAACGTGCACATCAACCAGCTTACTACCGACATTTATTCAGATCAACTGGAGTATGACGGGAATAAGAAACACGCGCATTTAACCGGGAATGTGGTGATGAAAGATTCGAGCTCAACTCTAACCACCAATATATTAGACTACAATACTCTCAGCAAAATAGGTACTTATACCAGTGGTGGCAAAATTGTAAACAAAGAAGTAACGGTAACAAGTAAAAATGGCTATTATTTTAGTCAGGGTTATAGCCGCGAAGGTAGTGATGCGTATTTCAGATATGATGTAGTGGTGCTTACACCACAAGCCACCATCAAATCGGACACGATGAGCTACAACACTAAAAATAAATGGACTTACTTCTACGGGCCAACCAACATCAAAGGCAAAGATGACAACCTATATACGGAGAATGGCCAATACAATACTTCAACGGAAGATGCCTTTTTTGGCAAGAAAAATCTTTATACACAGGGTACACGTTCTTTAAGAGGCGATAGTTTATATTACTATGGTAAACAGGGGGTTGGTAAAGCAGTTAAAAACATTGTTTTCTCTGATACGAAAGATAAGATGAAAATGTTTGGTGATTTAGGTTATTACTACAAACTAGATCAGCGGACTTTAGTTACCCGAAATGCCTATTTGGGAATAGGTACGGAAGATTCAGTAATGGTGAAGAATAAAAAAAGGCCTGATAGTTTATGGATGGGCGCAGATACGCTGGAAACGCAAATAGTACTGCAAAAAACCTTAAAATTAGTACCAAAAATCTCCATCAAAGCTGATAACCAGGTTGGGGAAGATGATGAAGATGGTGGAAAAAAAGAAAAAGGAGAGCCAAAATATAAACCGGAAGCTGAATCAACCCAAAAAGAAGACAGGAATAAACGTAATGCCGGAAATGGCAAGGCTGACAAAAAGAAAAAGAATAAAAATGATCGTGAAACAGAAGACCAGCTTAACCTGAAAGATAAAAGTATTGATAGCTTAAAATCTAAAATAGATTCACTTGGCAAAGGACTACCCAAAGTTAAGATGGATAGTTTGCAAAAGAGTAACCTTTTAAAAGAAAAAGCTGATTCAATCATCAAAAACCTACCTAAACTCAAAACAGATAGTCTTAAACAACTAGCAAATAAAACCAATTCTATTACAAACAACGTATCGAAAACCAAAATCGATAGTCTGCAAAAAAAGATAACCGACAAGACTTCTCCAATGGTAAAGGATATTTCAAAAACGAAAATCGACAGCCTCCAAAAGAAGATCATAAAATCCGGTGCTAAAGATAGCTTAACAAAAGTTCTGGGAAATTTAAAAGCAGGAGCATTTAAAACTGATACGACCAAATTTAATCCGGCTGACACTGTTAAAACGCGTATCATTAAGGCTTACCACGGCGTTAAAATTTTTAAAACGAATATACAGGCTAAAACCGACAGTTTGTTTTATACCAGTGCCGATTCTACTTTACGTTGCTACAGCAACCCGATCATCTGGTCGGAAGGTTCTCAGCAGGTTGGAGACACGATATTTGTGCAGTTCAAGAATAAGAAACTCAATAATTTACAGGCATTTAGAAATGCATTTTTAGTAAATACGCCAAAAGATTCGTTAAGGTTTAACCAAATAAAAGGTAGGTTGATGACGGGTTTCTTTACCAATGGAAAATTCAAGAACCTCTATGTGGATGGTAATGCTGAGAGCATTTATTATACCCAGGATGATAGCACAAAAGTTTATAAAGAAATGAACCAAACCCTAAGCAGCAGGATAAAGTTCATTTTTAAGGACAAGGAAAATGCCATTGAGGAAATTGTTTATATCAAGGGGATAGAAGGGGCTTTGAATCCCGAAAATACAATTGCTAAAGACCATGTTTTAAAAGGATTTTCATGGAAACCTACTGAACGTCCGAAATCAAAGAAAGATGCGATAGGCTCATCAGGAAAACCTAAGCCCAAAGCAAAGACCAAAACAACTGTGGGTAAAACTGCAGCAGGTGTGAAAGCAGCAAATCCGACAGGCAAACCATCAACAACAACGCCTGTTGTTAAACCGAAAAGCGCTTTGGGAAAAGACAGCTTAAATGTAGATAAGAAATTACCTCAGGTTAAACCAGCCGACACAGCCAACTTTGGCATTAAACCTATTTTACCAAAAAAGGACTCAGTTCGGGTGAAAAAGGTAGTTGGTAAAATGTAGTAAGTGTGATCGTCATTTCGACTAGAGCGCAGCGGAATGGAGAAATCTTTTGATGAAAACTTCAAAGATTTCTCCACTATGGTAGAAATGACGATCCACCATAATTTAATAGTCAGGAACGTCTATAATTCTATCCCTTCAAAAAAGCCAACATCTTTTTTAGTGCGATAGCCCTGTGGCTGATTTTATTCTTTTCAGCCATATCCATCTCAGCAAACGTGATCTCGTAACCATTCGGCTGAAAAACAGGGTCATAACCGAAACCCTTCGAACCTGATAATGCTGTTCTGATAGTACCTTCGATTGTACCTTCAAAAATATGATTTTTACCATCTTGCATTAAGGAGATCACCGTTTTAAACCTTGCTTTTCTATTGGGATTCCCATCAAGCTTGGCCAAAACCATTTGAATATTTTCTAAGCTATCGCGGCTGCCAGAATATCTGGCTGAGTAAACGCCAGGTTCGTTATTTAAAGCTTCAACCTCCAATCCGCTATCATCAGCAAAACAATCCAAATTAAAATGTTCAACCACATAGCTGCTTTTTAAAGTTGCATTGCCTTCAAAAGTATCAGCAGTTTCAGGAATATCAACCAAACAACCAATATCTTCCAGATTTAGCACTTCATATTTATTTTCAAGTGCAGCGCGTATTTCGTCAGTTTTATGTTGGTTATTAGTAGCAAATACAAGTTTTTTCATTTTAGGGAAGGTGAAAGGTTTAAGGTATAGGGTTTCTGGAGCGGAATTAAAATGCCATATCTCAGCACTTGACACTTAATTCTCAATACGCTTGCGAAGCCGTTATTTAATTTTCTGCAGATGCCCCCAAAGTGTTTTTTTAGCGGTTAAATCACTATCGAGATGATGGAGATTTGGAGCAAAGATAATTCTGGTCGTTTCATGGACGATGATTTCATTCTGCCAGGTAAGGTCCAGTCGCAAATCGGCTAACTCTACTCCGAAAGACAACATAATGGCTGGTTTAAAAAACCGGTGTAATTCTACGAAATCTGTTCCCTTATAATTCGAATAATTCAGAATGGCAAAATCGGGTGTACCTAAATCTACAGCTTTAACAATTTTCCGCAACAGCTCTCTGCCTTGTTCGGTACTCACATCATGCTCGCTATCGTTAACTAAAATGAGTACAGATTTTTTATTTCCACCCAAAAATTTAAACGTTTTTTCAGGTGCAGATTCGGCCACAATATGCGGATTTTCAGGGCCTTGTGGATAAACTTTAAGGGAATTTGTAAGATTAATCCCAGGAATTTGTGCTGTTTCTGGCTTTAAAACAGCCTCTTCCGTTGCTTTAACAGAAACATTTTCGACAGCAGAAACTGGCTCAGGATCACGTAAAGGCAGAATTTCTATGCTTTCATCCTTTACCAAAAAAACTTCCTCAGTAAAAAATAAACGTAAAGCATTCGCATTGTTGGTAACCTGGTTTTCCATTCGTATTTTTGTCGGATAATAATTTCTGTTAAAATTAGTTAAATATCTTATAATAGCGTCGCTAATTGTTACTTTTATCCCTTAAAATTTATAGAGTGTTCTGCGTGAAGAAAGCTTACTGCCTATTTGTTTTTAGCTTTATTTATAGCATTTCGTTTGCACAAAACGTGGCTGTGGTAAACGGTAAATCAATAAGTGCTAAAGAATTTATGTGGGCATACAAAAAAAGCCATAACGGAAACGTTAGTGCTGCGTACGATACTTTACAGGCCTATTTAAACTTGTATATAAATTTTAAGCTCAAGGTTTTAGATGCCCGGGAGATGGGATTGGATAAAAACGCAAGCTATCAGGAAGAAGTTAAAACTTATGAGGATGCATTGGCCACACATAAAAAAGCTGGGGTTAGTAGCAAAGATCATGATTTCTTGTTGAATGAATACCGAGAAGGCGTTTTAATGTTTAATGTTTCGGAACAAAAAATCTGGAATAAGGCACAGGAAGACGAGCAGGCGATAAATGAATTTTACATCAAAAACCAACAAAATTATAATAAACCTATAAACGAAGTTAGAGGAGAAGTAATTGCTGACTACCAACAAAGTTTAGAAGAAAAATGGCTAAAAAGCCTGAAACAAAAATACCAGATCAAAATTAATGAAAACGAGTTGAAAAAACTTGCCAAGTTATAACCGACCTGATCTTTTGACCATAAGTATTAAATTTGCAAAATATAATAAATAGAATGAAGAAAGTTTTTTTAGTAGCAACCGCTTTAATTTGCCTGTTTTTGAACAGTTTCGCACAAAAGCACACTGTAGATAAAGTTGCTGCTGTTGTAGGAAATAACATTATCCTGCTATCAGATTTAAACCAACAATATACCCAATACCTTTATCAAGGTAACCAACCGAACAATGATATTAAATGTAAAATATTACAACAAACCTTAACTCAAAAGTTACTTAAACAACAGGCAGAAATCGATTCGGTAATGGTTGAAGATGGTGCCGTTGATGATGAAGTAAATAAACGTATGCGTTATAGCATGCAACGTGCCGGCGGACAAGAGCGTTTAGAGCAGTTCCTGAACAAATCGGTGTTACAGTACAAGGATGAGATCAGACCATCTGTAAAAGATGAATTGATTGCACAGAAAATGCAGCAAAAAATCACCGAAAACATTAATGTTACGCCAATGGAGGTTGAAAAATATTTCAAATCTTTGGGCGATACCATTCCTGAATTTAATACCGAGGTTGAAGTTGGTGAAGTAATTTTAAATCCACAGTTAACCAGAGCAGAAAAACAGAAATTCCGCGACAAAATTGAAGCCCTTCGTTTAAGGGTTAAAAGTGGCGAGGATATGGGGGTTTTGGCCAAAACTTATTCTGAAGATCCAGGTTCTGCTTCAGATGGCGGTGATTACGGTTTTATCGACAGAAACACGATGGTTAAAGAATTTACGGCCTGGGCATTTAAATTAAAAGCCGGAGAAATTTCGCCAGTGTTCGAAACCGATTATGGTTTCCACTTTTTGCAGGTTTTAGAGCGTAGAGGAGAGCAGGTACACGTTAGACATATTTTAATTATGCCTAAAACTACACCCGAAAGTTTAACCCGTTTAAAGCTGCATGCAGATAGTATTTACAACAATATTATCAGTAAAAAATTAAGTTTCGCTGCTGCGGCAAACCTTTATTCAGATAATAAGGAGAGTAAATACAATGGCGGTATGATGCTTAATGCAGAAAATGTTCAAGCAAGAAGTACTTTTATTCCGATTGATAAATTAGATCCTTCCGTATTTCTGGTAATCGATACCATGAAAATTGGTGGCATTTCCAAACCTGACTTATTTACTGCAGCAGATGGTAAACAGGGTTATCGTATTTTATATTTAAAATCTAAAATTCCACCGCACAAGGCAAACTTAGCTCAGGATTTTCCAAAAATCAGAGATGCGGCACAAAGTGACAAAATTAATCGTACTTTAAGCGAATGGTTTCAAAAACGTCGCGAAAACACTTATATTAAAATCGACGATGAATTTAACACCTGTGATGAATTAAAAATCTGGACTAAAACCACAGCCGCAAAATAACACCAATGCAGTATAAGAACGAAGTAGAAGCTGTTGATGCACTTCACCAATCTTTCAACAACATTAAAGCTGAAATAAGCAAAGTGGTAGTTGGACAAGATGACATCATAAAATCTGTTTTAATCGCCATTTTTAGCAACGGACATTGTCTGTTGGTGGGCGTACCCGGATTGGCTAAAACTTTACTTGTACAAACCGTGGCTTCTGTTTTAGATCTTGATTTCAACAGGATCCAATTTACACCAGATTTAATGCCAAGTGATATTATTGGCGCAGAGATTTTAGGGGAAGACAGGCACTTTAAATTTATAAAAGGGCCTGTTTTTTCTAATATTATCCTCGCCGATGAGATTAACCGTACACCGCCAAAAACGCAGGCCGCTCTATTAGAAGCCATGCAGGAAAAATCGGTTACCGCAGCTGGACAAACCCATATTTTGCCAAAGCCGTTCTTTGTTTTGGCCACACAAAACCCCATTGAACAGGAAGGAACTTATCCCCTACCCGAGGCTCAATTAGATCGTTTCATGTTTAACATCCAGTTAAACTATCCTGCTTTTGCTGATGAACTTAATATTGTTAAAAACACCACCAGCAATAAAACAACCCAACTGCAGAAAATTATTCATGCAGAAGATATCCAATATTTCCAAAAACTGATCCGCGATATTCCAATAACTGATAACGTGTTAGAATATGCCGTAAAACTGGCAGCGAAAACCCGCCCGAATAGTGAGTTTGCTACTGATGCTATTAATAAATACATCAGCTGGGGCGCAGGTCCGCGTGCTTCACAGTTTTTAGTTTTGGGTGCAAAATGCCATGCAGCAGTCACCGGAAAATATTCTCCTGATATTGAAGATGTAAAAGCTGTAGCAGAGCCTATTTTACGTCACCGTATTGTGCGTAACTACCGCGCCGAAGCCGAAGGTTTATCAATCGAAAAAATCATTAAAGATTTATTGTAGTAGCTAATTGGATTTTGCTATCCCTGTTTACCGGAATAAATTTTCGATAAAAAACCGTCATATCCTGAAGCGTCGCGAAATGGAGAGATTTAATGTAGCAGATTTAGCTTCACTGAGTACTACGTGGCTCCCACCTGGCTCCATACTGTACTCTAATGATAAAATTTTACGTCTTCATGAAAAATAATTTGCAATTCACTGAAAATAAATATCTTTGCAACAAATTCATAGAAATGCTACGTCAATTACATATCCAGCAATTAAGCTTTAGCCCGTCTTATGGCATAAAGGGTTTGGGTATTGACTTAAATTTCCTTCCCAACCCTTAGCGTTTTTGCCATCATAGCATAAACCAAAATTTAAAAAATTAATTTAATTACCCATTTGTTAAGCAACAAAACGCTTAACAAAATTAATGATATCCGTTATGGACATTTATACTACTGTAGAAGAAAAATATCTACAGGCCATTGAAGAATTACACTGGGGCGAGCTGCCTAAAGCTCTTCAATATTTTAACGAGCTTATTACTTTCGATCCTGATTACGCCAGAGGTTATTTTCAATTGGGAAATATTTATCACGAGCGTTTTAAAGATTACAAAACTGCTGGTTATTATTACAAACGCTGCACCGAACTTGATGCCGATTTTCCAGAGGTTTACGAACCCTATTTAAAGTTGGTAATTACGCTAAAAATGCATAAGCTGGTTAACCAGATTGCCGATAAAGCTTTAAGCGTTGCTGGCGTTTGTGAAGCCCATATTTATGAAAGTTTAGGTTTGCATGCAGAACAACAGCAAAATTTTGCAGAAGCAGCAAACTATTTCAAAAAAGCAGAACTGTTTAATGCTGTTCAGGATGAACACGGTGCTTTACTCGAGCATCAGAACCGCATCAAAAGCAAAATGAACAGCACTAAAAAAATGGTTTACGATTTACAAGGATAAAAGGCCAGGCCTTTTATCCCTTATGCTTTTAGATACAAATCGTCATTTTATCTTTTTATTTTAATTTTGTTACTATCTTTACCACACAATTACAAAGCATAAATTCTATAATAAAAAATATTCGATATGTCAGCTCACGATTCACACGCGCCAGTTCAGCAAACTAAAGGCATTTGGGCATTACCATTAACGGCTTGGATTATTGTTTTAATCCTGCTAGTGGCTTTCACAAGACCAATTTTCCACCATGGTGAAGAAACTTCTTCACACGAGAAACCTGAAGCACACCACACAGAAGCTCCTGAATCGCACCACTAGGCATTAGTAAAGATCCAATAAAAAAGCGCTGGAAACCAGCGCTTTTTTATTGGATCTGTCCCCGCCCTATCTAATGGTTTGTATTATACCAACCAGCTTAGTTACTATTTATTCTTTCGGTGAGATACCAACTGTTAGGTTAGTTATTCAACTGTCCCATAATATTAGGGTAATCGGTAAGCACACCATCTACACCTAAATCCATAAAATATTTAAGCTCCTTTACCGTATTTACAGTCCAGGGGATAATTTTGATACCCATTTCATGACAGCGGTCTACCAGGCCTTTACCAACCAAAACCGAATATGGGCTATAAATAGTCGGTTTAAAACCGAGTTTTTCGATATAATCTTCAAAAGGTTCTTTCTCGTCAATCAGTAACGAAGTTTGTATTTTAGGGTATTTCTCATGTAAATATTGAAGCGTGCGCATATCAAATGATTCAATAATTACCCTTTTGCTTAATTTCCTGGCATTTATTACCTCCATAATCAAGTCTACAAACTCTGCAGGCTCAGGGTGAAATTCATTATCGCCGTTTTTAATCGTTTTTGTTTCAATACTGTACATCGGTTTAGCCCGTTTGTGTTCTTTCACATAGGCCTCTGCAGCATCTATTGTTTCAGAAAGTAGGGGTTTGTAAGCCTTAAATTTCATCTGTCCTGGAAAACGGCTGTGCACCTTACTGCCTACATCGAACTTTTTAACCTGCTCATAGTCCATTTTGTAGATGTTGAAATTTTTCTGGTCTTTTAAGGTGATGGCTTTTCCATTAGGCTGAAGCGAAATTTCGTTATTAAAATAAGGCTCCTGCGATAGTACCACCTGTTTATCTTTCGAAATAACGGCATCCATTTCTAAGGTGGTAACGCCTAAATCTAACGCTTTCAGCATGCCTTCGATAGTGTTTTCGGGCATAATGCCGCGTGCGCCAGCTTTACCCTGTATATCGAATTTTTTCTTTTGCGCCGAAACATTAAAACAAAATAAAAAGAGAACGGAGAATAGAATTAAATTTTTATGCATGATTTTTAAACGTAAAATGGACAATTTTATTGGTAAATTAACAACTTTAATAACCAACATGAACGTAATTTGTCAACGCTCAAAAATAGGGTATAACACTAAGCTAAATCTGATCCTAACTACAGGTGAAGGTAAAATGCCAAAATAAAAAAAGGGCCTCTTTTGGATAGCCCTTCTTTAATTCACATTTGTTATTTATCTTTCTGCAGGTACAAAAGCCTGTACAATTAAGTTCCAGCTGGCATCGGCTGCCTTTTCATATACGAAAACGTAGTTAAAACTTTCACGTAAATCGGCTTTGTAATCGATAGTAGCAACACCATAGGTATAAGCCAAATCACTACCGATTGCTTTATCTACCCCTGTTGTTTTCAGGTTAATTTTGCTGATCATTCCATTATAAAAAGCAATAATTTTTCCTTTTCCATCAATGGCTTCGTTACCTGGGAAAAGTAAACGGGCATCGTTGGTTAAAAAGCCACCAAATGCTGCAATTCCATGTGTTTTTAATAAGGTATTTAATGTTTTTTCGGTGGTTAAGATAATATCCTTCCCAGCTTTAATTTCTTTTTCATTTAAGAACCTTGGTGCAACATGATCTTTAGGTTCAATAAACTGTGGAGTAACTTTAGCCAAAGGTTTATTGCTTTCTGTTCCTAAATCAATAGCTAATTTCCATCTGCCGTTTTCCGGCTTCCAGATCGATAAATATTGACCGTATTTTTTCTCTGAAGTCCCAACTTCATATGGTCCTGTAGTAAAACCTAAATCACCACTACGCGATACTTTCGCCAGGTTTGGGGTCCATGTTACATCTTTTTCAGCATTTGCCTTACCCGCGTAAAAAGTTTTGGCATTAACCGGGTTTGGTCTGAATACTAACGTACCTGTAGTTGAATAATCTATAAAAGCTTCTTTATCTCCATTTTTAGCAATTGACTTAGCAAAATCCTTTTCAGCATTTACTAAAGATTTGGTTGTTCCGTCGCTTTTTTGAGCAAAAGCACTTAGGGCTAAAAGCGAAGCGATTGCAGTTGAAAATAATTGTTTCATTATTAGTTAAGATAATATGTTTGGCGAATATAAAATTTTCTTTAATGCATAGCCTTAAAAGTAATTAACAATTACACATTAAGCCTACTAATTTTTCTCCATAAATGGTTTCTAAAACAGTTTACAGTTGGTACTGTCTTTGTACTTTCATTTCGATGAGTTCTGGCAAAAGTTTTGAATTTACAGTTGTAGTGGTGGTTGTGCATGATATCTTAAACCTTTTCTTAGCAGTAAAAAGTCGAATAATGAATATAGCAAACCATTTGCTGTTTTATTCATCTTTAAAATTAAATGTGATCTTCTTCATCCTCCCTTGCCCCTTTCAAAGGCGGACAGATTCCTTGATGAACTCAAAATGCAAAAGATTTATTTTTTCACGATTAACTCCTCCCCCTTTGAAGGGGGCAGGGGGATGACCCTGCGAAAAATCTTTCATTTCAAAGAATCCGGGGATGATCTTTTTCCCACTCTGCAATAAAATTCTGAATTGTCCTATCTACATTCTCGATATCATTCATGACCTCATCATCACTAAACCTCAGGATATGAAAACCTAATGCGTTCAAAATACGTTCGCGAGCTTTATCTTTTTCAAATTGGCCTTCCGATTCATGCGAAAGTCCATCAACCTCGATCACCAAATTTAAATCCTTTGAGAAAAAATCCGCAATATAATTCGCAATCGGTCGCTGCCTCAAAAAGGGATATCCCAGCATTTATTTATTCCTCAACAATTCACACCACATTCTTATCTCTGCTTTTGTACTATCATTTCGATGGTCTCTAGCAAAAATTTTTAATTTAGAGTTATAGTGGTGGTTGTCCATGATATCTTAAACCTTTTCTTAGCAGTAAAAAGTCGATAAATAATATAGCAAACAATTTGCTGTTTTTATTCATCTTTAAAATTAAATGTGATCTTCTTCATCCCCCCTGCCCCCTTCAAAGGGGGACGGATTTCTTAGTGAGCCCAAATGTGTAGGATTGTTTTCTACACTTAACCTATTCCGCTCGCTCTTCAAGGGAGACGGATTTCTTGAAGAGCCTTTCCTGCCCTTAACTCATCGTCCTTTGAACGCGCAATAAATAAATGAATGAATAGTTAAGAAAGCATATAATCCAGAATCGCCTGGCAATGAATTTTAGTAGTATCAAATACCGGAATATCAAAATCTTCCTGACTGATCAGCATAGGAATTTCAGTACATCCCAAAATGATACCTTCCACTCCTTCCTCAATCAGCTCATTTATTATTTTAATATACTGTGCCTTTGTTTCTTCCAATACCAAACCCTTGCCCAATTCTTCTTTAAGCGTAAACTGTATATAATCGCGGGTTTCTTTTTGGGCCGGCACCAAAACGTTTAATCCATGGTCTTCGAGCTTTTTGATGTAAAACTCCTTCTCCATGGTAAACACGGTACCTAATAGACCTACGTTTTTAATTCCAGTAGCATTTATGGCTTTAGCGGTTTCGTTACCAATATGGATAATAGGCAGAGCTATTTTTTCTTGTAGCTGATCAGCAAAAAGATGGGCGGTATTGGCGCAAAGAACTATTGCTTCTACCCCACCTCGTTTCAAACTTTCGCAGGCATGGAGTAAAAGAGTAAACGATCCTTCCCAGGTTTTATCCTGAACATCGCCAAAATTCAGGGAGTAAATTAAACACTCAGCGAAATTTAATCCACCCAATTGCTCATTTACCCCCTCATTTATAAAACGATAATAATCTATTGTCGATACCCAGCTAACGCCACCTACTAAACCAATTTTTCTCATTATTTAATTTAATAACGACTCAAAACTACATACTCTCCCCTCCCAATTCAAAACTAACTAAGCCTTGCTCCAGGTTGTACCTTCTTTGCCATCTTTAAGCTGGATACCCAATTCCTGTAAGCCTATGCGGATCCGATCAGATGTTGCATAATCTTTATTGGCCTTGGCTTCGGTTCTCAGATTAATTACCATATCTAAAACGCCATTTAAGTCATTTCCACCTGCATCCTCATCTTTCAGCCCCAAAATATCGAATACGAAATCGTTTATCAGCTGTTTTAACTTCTCTAAAGCCTCCGCAGAAATTTTTCCTTTGCCATCGTAGACAGTGTTGATAATACGAACGGCTTCGAATAATTCAGCAACCAAAATCGGACTGTTAAAGTCATCATTCATCGCATTAATACATTTTTCTTTCAATGCATCAATGTCGAAATCGTTCTGTTCAGAAACCGATAGTTTATCCAATAATCCAATTGCCGACATTAAACGACGGAATCCCTTTTCTGAAGCATCCAAGGCATCGTTAGAGAAATCCAAAGTACTACGGTAATGCGCCTGCAGCATAAAAAACTTCACCGTCATCGGGCTATAACCTTTTTTCAGCAAAGGGTGGTCGCCTGTAAATAGTTCTAAAGGAAGAAAACCATTTCCTGCCGATTTAGACATGCGCGTGCCATTTACCGTAAGCATATTGGTATGCATCCAGTAGCGCGCAGGCTGTTTATGGCTGCAGGCTTCAGATTGTGCAATTTCGTTGGTATGGTGCGTTGCTGCTAAATCCATTCCACCACCATGAATATCAAATTCAGCCCCCAAATATTTGGCGCTCATGGCCGAACATTCGATATGCCAGCCCGGAAAACCCATGCCCCATGGCGATTGCCATTGCATTAAGGTTTCTGGCTTTGCTTTTATCCATAAGGCAAAGTCTAACCTTCCGCGTTTCTCATCCTGTCCACCCAATTCCCGGGTATTGTTCAGCATATCTTCTAGATTGCGGTTTGTTAAAATTGTATAATTGTATTCCTTACTATATTTTTCTACATCAAAATATACATTTCCGTCAACTTCATAACCATAACCGTTGGCTATAATTACCTTAATCATTTCGATCTGCTCAATAATATGTCCGGTAGCAGTAGGCTCGATACTTGGCGGCTGCGTGTTGAACATGCGCAATACATCATGGAAACCTAAAGTATATTTCTGTACAATTTCCATAGGTTCCAGCTGCTCTAACTTTGCTCGCTTTGCAAATTTATCATCACCCTCATCCCTATCGCCTTCCAAATGGCCTGCATCGGTAATGTTGCGCACATAACGCACCTTATAACCAGCATATTTAAGGTATCTGAAAATTAAATCGAAAGAAATAAAAGTGCGACAATTTCCCAAATGAACATCGCTATAAACAGTAGGACCGCAAACATACATCCCAACATTGGGTGCATTTAAGGGTTGAAAAAGTTCTTTTTTGCGTGAAAGCGTATTGTAAAGCTGTAAGCCAGTATCCATACTGCAAATGTAAGATTTAGTTAGAAAGTTAAAACCTTTAAAATTGTATTGTTAAGCTTATAATTTTTAGCTAATACTTACAGGCCTACTTTATTTTCGTCCGCTGGTTTTCAGATTATTCGTTTTTTTGAAAAGGTGCTGTAATGCTCATCGGCAACAGTAGTCCCTCTTTCCGCTGTAGTCCCGATGAAAAAATCGGGAGCTGCCGCTTCAATAGGGTTTAGTAGGAAGCACGGTTTAGTACTTTTAGGCAACTGAACTAGCGAAATGAATAACTAGGTTTGTGTGCTGTTTGATATACCATTTAACGATAACTACTGTTATTCGTGCCGTCAGATGTTACCATCTGACGGTGAACCAAATTTAAATCTTAACTTAGTTTTACATGTTAAATCGTGATTATAAATGGTCGAAATCAGAGAAATTTCAGAAGCAGATGCAGAAAATGTTGCCAAGTTATCTACACAGCTGGGCTACGATAGCAATACGGAACAAATACTGCGCAGGATCAGGGAGGTTAATAACAGTAACGAAAACTGCGCTTATGTTGCCATATTCGAAAATAAAGTGGTTGGTTGGATCCATGGTTTTTATACTTTAAGGATTGAGTCCGATCCTTTTGTCGAAATTGGAGGGTTGGTTGTCGATGCTGCTTACCGCAACCTAAAAATCGGAAAACAGTTAATTGAACGCATAAAACTTTGGGCAGAACAGCATCAGGTGAAAAAATTAAAGGTTAGATGCAACACCAAACGAACGAAAAGTCATCAATTTTATGAACGGGTAGGCTTTAAAGAAAATAAACGGCAGATTGCTTTTGAAATTGATTTAGATTAAATTTTTAGTGTCAGATAGAAATATCCGATACCACAGGCAAGCCCTTGCTAAACTTGCGAAGTCTACCTCCGCCTCTGCTCAGCCAGACTTTGCGAGTTGGCCCAACTTTATTACAACCCTCAAACATTTCAGCATTGTAACATTTCAATCCTATTCATTAACTTTGTATCATGATTGATTTACCAGTAGTACCTGCTGTGACTGAAGTAAAGCGTAAACCAGATTGGTTACGCGTTAAATTACCCGTTGGTAAAGAATATGCACAAGTTCGCAGTTTAGTAGACACGCATAAGCTCCATACCATCTGCGAAAGCGGCAATTGCCCGAATATGGGCGAATGTTGGGGCGCAGGTACGGCAACTTTCATGATTTTAGGAAACATCTGCACCCGAAGTTGCTCTTTCTGTGCGGTTGCTACAGGTAGGCCCCTGGCTGTTGATGTTGATGAACCTAACCGTATTGCAGATTCCGTAAGGTTAATGGGCGTTAAACATTGCGTAATCACTTCTGTAGACCGGGATGATTTAAAAGATGGCGGTTCAATTATCTGGGCCGAAACTTTACAGGCCATCCGCAGAGAAAGCCCGATTACCACCTTAGAAACTTTAATCCCTGATTTTAAAGGTCAGTGGGATAATTTATACCGCGTTTTAGAAGAACGTCCTGAAGTGGTTTCACACAATATGGAAACCGTTAAGCGTTTAACGAGGCAGGTGCGCATCCAGGCTAAATATGATAGAAGTTTAGAAGCTTTAAAAAGAATTTCGGAATTTGGCTTAAGAACAAAAACAGGCATTATGCTTGGCCTTGGCGAAACGGAAGAAGATATTTTCGAAGCCATGGACGATTTAGTGGCCAATGGCGTCCACATCTTAACTTTAGGACAATATTTACAACCAACCCGTAATCACCATCCTGTGATTGATTGGATCCACCCTGATACCTTTGCAATGTATAAGGAAGTTGGTTTGGCAAAAGGCTTAAAATACGTAGAAAGCGGCCCTTTGGTACGTTCATCTTACCATGCCGAAAAACACCTTTTCCCTATTGAAGGAATAGTATAATTATGTTTTTAAAAATAGGTTAGCAATGTTTTAAAAATCGCACTCCTAAGTGGAATGCATTTTTAAAACATTTTTTTGCTTTTAGTGTTCTGTATTGTATCTTAGTGACCAATAGTGACTGCATTAAAAAAATTAACCCTAACCGAGCCTGAACTTGTTCAAGCACTGCAATCGAAAGATCCAGCGGTACTAAAAACACTGTACAGCATGTATTCTTCAGCGCTTTACGGCGTTATTTCACGCATTATTACCCACACGGAGCTTGCAGAAGATGTTTTACAGGAAACTTTTGTAAAAATCTGGCAGTCTGCAGCACACTATGATCATACAAAAGGACGTTTGTTTACATGGATGATGAACATTGCCCGCAATTTATCTATCGATAAACTACGTTCTAAAGATTTTAAGAATTCACTCAAAAACCAAGATATAGAAAATAACGTAAGTTTCGTTGATGAACAAAACAAGGTTACGTTTAACCCGGATGTTCTTGGCGTTAAGCAACTTGTAGATAACCTTAAACCGGATCTACAAGCAGTTCTTGATTTAGTTTATTACAAGGGTTTCACACATGTGGAGGCCGCAGAAAAGTTAGATCTGCCATTAGGTACGGTGAAAACCCGGATCCGACTGGCTATTATTGAATTGAGAAGGAATTTTAATTGAGCGTGGAAAATTTAAAAGCATATATCGAATCTGGAGTACTCGAACTGTACGTTTTAGGTGATTTATCACCTGAAGAAACGTTGCAGGTGGAGGAAATGGCATCTCAAAACCCTGAGGTAAGAGATGAAATAGCGGCCATCGAGCAAGCTATGGAGCAATATGCTATGCAAAATGCGATAGAACCATCTGTAGATGTAGAAATAAGATTATTTGAAAAGTTGGGGTTAAGTGAGGATGAAGAAAATGTGAATGTTCAACACGAACCAATTTATGCAGAAGAAGCTAGAATTGTACGTTTAGATGGAAGTGATGCTAGAGTGAGAACTTTACGTTATGCTTTAGTAGCTTGTGTAGCTTTGTTGGTAGTAAGTACGGTAGCATTGTTTATTACTTATAATAAGTTAAGTGCTGCACACGACCAAATTGCAAGCTTAAACCTGGATAAACAAAAATTTGCCGGCGTGGTAAGCAAACTGGAATTTGAGAACCAAGGCTTAGATAATATGGCTGCTATGGCCGATAGTAAAGAATGGGCGACCATTAGAATGGCGGGACAGGCTTTTAGCCCAACTTCTAAAATGAAGGTTTACTGGAATAAAAAAGATAAAAGTGTGCTGATTAACTATGTGGCAATGGATTTACCAAAAACCGATGCCGAACATGAATATCAGTTATGGGCTTTGGTAAATGGAAAACCGGTAAGTTTAGGTGTTTTTGGAAAAACCGATTCTACTCATAACGAAGCCTTGGTGAAAATGCAAACCATTCAGGAAGCACAGGCATTTGCCGTAACCTTAGAGCCTATGGGCGGAAGCGTTAACCCAACTATGGACAAATTAACCGTAATGGGCGGTGTGTAAATAAAAAATATTTAATCAACATATAAAATCCCGGCATTTATCAATGCCGGGATTCTGTTTTTTAACTAAAGAATTGTCATTTTGAGTGAAGTGAAACGAAGTCGAGAACCCGAAGGCTCTGCGGAAGCAAAATCTGTCTAGATAGATCTCTCCGTTCCGCTGCGCTTCAGTCGAGATGACGATTAAAATATTATATTTTAAGATTTAGTTGCATATTTCACTTCTTCATAAGGCTGCACCAACCCCCATTAGCCTGTTAAATTAGGAGGAAAACCGTTTAAGCTAAAGGTTTTTGCTCCTTGCAACCTTAAATAGAATGAATGTCCGTGCCACCTAAACCTGATACTAGCGAGTACCGAACGCAGAGAGGTTAAGCGAATGAGCAGGACTGCCTAAACCCAAGTGCTTTTGCAACTGCTTTCCAAAAAAAAAACGCATATATATTTAATGTATAAATCTTGTTGACCCGATTGAACGAAGTGGAGAAACCTTATCGATTAAGATCTCTCCACTGCGGTCGAAAGGACGATTCTACTATATTAAGATTTCGCTTCGTATTTCACTTCTTCGTAAGGCTGTACCAGCACCCATCCTTCGCCAAAAAACTCCAATTGAAACGATTCGCCGCTTCCCCTGCCGATAAAGGAGCCAAAAGTTAAATTGGTTTTGATGTTTGGACTTAGGTTTTCAGACCATGCCACGGTAGCATTAGGATCGGTATATACGGGTTGGTTAGCTGTAACCCTCAATAAGATCGGTTCTCCGTGGGTGGTAATGGCAATATAACCACTGCCCGATAATTTTACCTGAAATAAACCGCCACTCATCATCCCTGCAATGCTTTTCAACATTTTAATTTCGTTTTTAATGTTCTCTTCCAAAGCGAGTACATCATTTCCGTTTACAAAAACCGATTCGTTTTGAAGTTTAATGATTTTAACCTTCTTGCCTTCGTCGGCCAGATAAAGTTTGCCTGTTCCGGTAGCATGCATTAGCGAGGTGCCTTCGCCAGAGATGGCTTTCTTTAATAAACCGCCTAACCCCTTGCTTAATAAACCTTCTCTTTTAAAATCGATATTGCCGATGTAAGCTACCATCGAACCTGCTTTTGCCAGGATTTTTTGATTTTTTAGGTTTACCTCCAGCATGGCCGGTTTTTCCAGTTCAAAAAAATCGTTTTCTGCTGGATTTTCTGCTGATTCCTTAATGAGTTCATTCAGCGTGTACTCTTTTTGTGCCATAATAATTTGTTTTCCGTTTTAAGATATCTGTTATTTAAATATTCCTGTAAACTATAAAATCTAAACTAAAAGCATAGTAGGTTAGTGGAGGTTTTTTTCCACAATTCTAACTAAGCACATGACAGGCTACATAGAGATGAGCGCTTTAATCTCTTTTGATATCCTCTTACTAAGATACGACGCGGTAACTACGAATTCTTCCTGCGCTAAATGATCACCTGCTTTTCCATGAATGTAGCAGGCCAGAATAGTGGCATCTGTTGCGGAATACCGCTGCGCTACAAAACCTGAAATAATACCGGTAAGGATATCGCCCATCCCCCCCTGTGCCATTGCCGGATTGCCTGTTGGATTGATCAGCACTTTCCCCGCTGGCAAACAAATAAAGGTATATTGGTTTTTAAGTACGATAACGATCTTTAATTTTTTGGCTTTTTCCTGAGCCGATTGTAGCCTGTCCCACCAGCTGTCGTGCTCGCCGAATAATCGATCAAACTCTTTTACATGAGGGGTTAAAATAGTATTTGGCGCAAGTTTATCGATCAGATCCGGTCTTTCACCCAAAATATTTAAGGCATCGGCATCAATTATTAAGGGTTGATTGGCTAAGATCAAACTTTCCAATAGTTTTTCATTTTCAGGCAATGTTCCTAAACCCGGTCCAATAGCTATAGCCTGGTATTTCTTTGGGTTTTCTATCCGCGTATATTCGTCTCTTGGCAATGCCATCACTTCGGGTAGGCTGGTATTTAAAGCTATTAATCCACTCTGTGGGATACAGGCGGTAGTTAAACCAGCACCTGCATGTAAACAAGCCATTGAAGAGAGTAAAGCAGCGCCCATGGTATGGGTATTACCCGCTATAATTAGCGCATGCCCATAAGTACCTTTATGACTGAATAACTTACGCGGCTGTAGTTTTTTTTGAATATCGCTTTCTTCGCTTAGATAAAAATCAGATTCTTGTTTTTGTATAAATGCCTCATCGAGCCCAATTTCCACCACTTCAAACTTTTCGGTAGCGGCGGTTGATTCCGGAAAGAAAAAATTAATTTTTGGACGTTGAAATGAGATTGTTTTATAGGCTTTTATGCCATTATACACTTCAGGTAATTTTCCTTCAGTAAAAAAACCAGTAGGCACATCAACAGCATACACCTTTTTATGCTGTTTGTTAATAAACTGAACCAGTTCTTCATACTCGCCAGTTAGTGCCTTATTTAAACCCGAACCTAAAATGGCATCGATAATTAAATCTGCTTTCAGGGTTTTCAGGTCGGAAGGTTGGTTGATTACTGCTTTTCTGCAGCGCGATTCGTCTATCCGTTGCAGGTTGATGGTAAAATCGTCGCTTTGCTTTTTACTAAAATTAACAATGTAAACTTTAATATTTTCATAACCATTGGCCATTAGCAAGTGTGCAATCGCTAATCCATCGCCACCATTATTTCCTTTTCCACAAAAAATGGCCACATTTTTATTGGCATCAAACTCATCTCTCAAAAAGCACTTAACAAAGGATCTGGCGGCTTTTTCCATTAGATCAATTGATGCAATAGGTTTGTTGGCAATGGTAAACTGATCGACACTGCGCATTTGGGCAGAAGTAAGCAACGTTCGCATATAACTAAGGTAAGATTATAAGCTATAATGCAAAAGATTGAATTTTGTTTGTTTTTTTATCCACTATCGCAAGGCCATTATTGAGTTAAGCATTCTTAGCGACAAATGGACACAGATAAACATGGATTTTAATAACTATATACATCCTTTCATTTCCCCTAATGCACCAGATTTTAAAAATAATTTAAGGCAGGAGCTTTTAATTGTTATCCCTTTTGCCAATCTTTATCGTTTTCTATTGAATTAAATTAAATCTCAAAACAATGAATCAAAAACCATCGAATGCATTCGTGGCTGCGGCCTGGATTGCATTAGGTATCGGAATGATCGGCTTTATTGTAGGCCTGTGGCGTTCTGATATGCTTCTCAACGAAAAAGGATATTATTTTACGGTATTGATGTTTGGCCTTTTTGCCGTAATCTCTTTACAAAAAGCTGTTCGTGATAAACTGGAAGGAATTCCGGTTACCGAAATTTATTATGGCCTTAGCTGGTTTTCTACGCTGCTCACCATCACCTTGCTTGTAATTGGTTTGTGGAATGCCACTTTGTTACCCAGCGAAAAAGGTTTTTATGCCTTCGCCTTTCTACTCTCGCTTTTCGGCGCCATAACGGTGCAGAAAAACACGAGAGACAGCCAGATTGTGAATAAAAACCGTGATTCGGAGTAAGATTTCAGCCAGTGGTATTAACTACTGGCTTTTTATTCAGCTAAACACCGGATTTGCCAATTTTGCGCTAAACGCCAGAAGTTCTTTTTTGGTGAGAAAATGCCTTTCGGATATAACTCCTCCAAAAAAGTTCATTGCAAAAAATAAGTCCTTAAGCTCTTCATCAAAATAAAGATCTGCTCCAAAATACTTGTAATCGTGTTTTAAGTACTCCTTGAGGACTGTTTTTGCCTCTTCTGTTATTAAACTGGCATACGCATCATCGTTAACGATTGCAATCAAACAATCCTTAAATTTTTTCTCTTCTTTTTTAACCACCACCATCTTTCTTTTGATCATTTCCTTGGATGCTGATGCATGCATAAATCTTGTTGCATCGGCCAGATCTGAATAAGCATTCTCTTGAACCGTAAATTCTTCAGCTACCTGCTTATATCTGATCGAAAGCGATTTAAATGTTGCTTCAATTTGATTTTCTTTTGCCAAAAACCTGAAATATTCAAAAACCTTTACATCGAGCAGGGCCAATTGCTCATTTTTCTTGCTTATTTCACCCTTTAAATAATCAATCATTGCCCTACAATCAGCCAGCGAATACTTTTTGCCATCGTAATTAAATGTTTTAACATCGATCACCCGTGAATCTATATTATCTATTGTAGCCAGGTCTGATTCCAATGCCTTCAACTCATATATTACGCTTAAGTTGGTATCATCAAAAAACTCTTCAACGCTCAATTCAGAAGGAATTGTTGGCAGATCAAATGCATCTATATTAAACTGATGATAGGGATTTCTATAATCGAAATAACCATTAAAAATATCAGGATAAGAATTTTGATCATTTTCTTTCAAAAAATCCGTTTCAAAGTCACTCAACTGCTGTACCGATGGTTGCTCTCGATAAACTGCGTGCTGAAAAATCTGTGCTGTAAATTTTTCAGCTATTTTTTCCTGATCAACAAGTAGCAAGTTCGCCAGCTCATGGTATGGTTTTGCAACAGGAATTCCGAGATCATTTAATCTTTTAATACGCTCATCGGTTTCTGGATGTGAACTATATTGATTGGAAAAGGATATTTTTGATTTGTTAAAGCGGTTATAATAACCAATGCTCACCTGCGGGAATCCATTTTCGAAAGGCAGTTTATTCCTTTGAGCCAAAAAATTCATTACCAAAATCTGTTGCGGAAAAATATTTGCCGAAATAACACAATCATCGATTTTTCTTTCGTAATAGTTATAGATAATATCTACAGAACGGTTTGCGAGCTGCATGCGCAATAACGAATCAACAAGGGGTTTAGAACCTACGGTAACTGCAGCAACTGCATCGGCATGAAATTCCATTTCGTGCGAAAGTTTGCTATAACTCTCACTTAAAACCTGATAAACGCGCAATAGAATCTGTTGCATCAAACCGATTATCTTATCAGAAATCAACACAAAAATACCAATATAAGAACTTGCGTTCGCTATGCCACGCGTTACTTTATCATAACTTTCATTTTCATAAAGCATATCGTAAATAATCTTATTAAACTGGTACACATAAATACCAACCTTCATGCTCTTTTGCGAAAAGTGGCCAAACTCATGGGCTAATATTGCACGTAGTTCATCAGCAGTGGTGGTATTAATCAGACCAAATCCGATCATCAGATTTTTACGCACCGGGAAAAACATGCTCCAAAAGTTCGAATCGTAAAAAACTGCAGCATTAACCTCATTGGACAGGTATACTTTTTTCGGAAAATCTGTTTGTACACTTAAAACAATTTCATCAATCATTTTAAAGATTTCAGGCTGATCGGCCCTGGTAATTTCCAATAAATGAGACCTGTCCAGCTTATTGCTCTTAAACATAAACTTGACCAGAAAAAACAGGATCATAAAACCAAAACCTATTAAACCCATGCCCAAAATAAAAGTAAAGGAAGAGCTGATGTATTCCATGAGCTTTATCCCCAAATAACAGGAAACAGCGGTTAGCGCCAATGTAAATAATATTAATACTATATAGGTGGCAACAAATAAGGTAATAGCCTGTACAGACTTGGCTGCCATCTTCTTAAAATTTTCAGAAGGCCGAAGAGCGTTTTCGTGCATAAAGATATTGTTTGGTTATGCAAGATAACAAAACGGATAAATGCCCAAAAGCGCTCTAAAAAAATTAACAATAAATTATTGCAGCAATTACGAGTGATAGTGAAATGATTCGAAAATAATTACTACTTTAAACATCAGATACCGAGGCTAATAGTTTATCATTTTCGAGCAAATTTTATAAACCTATTTAAATCTTATAAATCCTTAAAATGGAACAAAAAGATGGCTTAAAGAAAACACTTACCCCGTTTATGCTATGGGGGCTTGGTGTGGGTTATGTAATTTCGGGAATGTATTTCGGCTGGAATTTAGGCCTCGAAAAAGGGGGTACGTTGGGTATGGCCATTGCTACGGTTGCCATTATGGTGATGTATGTTACCTTTAGTTTCAGTTATGCCGAACTGGCCTGCGCCATACCAAAAGCTGGAGGTGTTTTCGATTATGCCAATACAGCGTTGGGCAAAAACATTGGTTTTATTGCGGGTATTGCACAAATGGTCGAATTTATATTTGCTCCACCTGCCATTGCATTTGCCATAGGCGCTTATTTTAATGCATTTTTCCCGCAGGTACCCATTCTTGCCAGTGCCATTGCCGTTTATTTTATTTTTACAGCTTTAAATATTTATGGCATAAAGGCAGCGGCTTCTTTTGAAATCATTATTACCATCTTGGCTGTTGGCGAACTGTTGCTGTTTTCAGGCATAACCTTACCTAAGTTTCGTGTTGAAAACCTGGTGCATAACAACTTTCCAAACGGCTGGAGTGGTGTTTTTGCAGCGATCCCTTTTGCCATCTGGTTTTTTCTGGGTATTGAGGGCGTTGCCAATGTCGCTGAGGAGACCAAAAATCCGCAACGAGACATCAGCAAAGGTTTTGGCTGGGGCATATTTACCCTGGCTGTATTATGTGTACTGGTTTTTATTTCTACCATTGGCATTGGCGGCTGGGAAGCCATTGTATATAAAAATGGAAAATCGGGCGAGACGTCCGATTCACCTCTACCTTTAGCCCTTTCAATGATTACGGGTAATAATCATTTAATGTACCACTTACTCATTATGGTTGGCCTATTTGGCTTGGTCGCCTCCTTCCATGGATTGGTTTTAGCAGCTGGCAGGTCTACTTATGAAATGGGCAGGGTAAAAAGCATCCCCGCAATATTGGGAAAAATCTCATCGAAATTTCAAACCCCGGCAAACGCATTGATCGGTAATATGGTAATCGGCATCATCGCCCTTTTATCTGGTAAAACAGCCGAAATTATTATCGTTTCGGTATTTGGTGCCTTAACTTTATATATCATATCGATGGTTTCAGTAATGGTACTCCGAAAAAACAGTCCAGAAATGGCGAGGCCTTTTAAAACGCCTGTTTATCCGCTATTTCCCATCATCGCATTAACTATTTCCTGTGTTTCTTTTATCGCAATGCTGATTTATAATCTTAAATTGGGTTTAATTTATTCGGGCATTGTTTTAGGTATATTTCTTCTATATAAAATCTTTAAAAAGGCTGATTAATGAGTAAGAGCAAAGAAATACTTGATTACGTAAAACATCATCCTTCTGGAAAAGTTAAATTGGCTGTTGCTGATATCGACGGCATTCTAAGAGGAAAATATGTCGCCGCTGAAAAATTTGCTTCACTGGTTGAAGGTCGCCTGGGTTTCTGTGATGTCACTTTCGGCTGGGACGCAGGTGATGTAGCTTACGAAAACGGGAAATACACCGGTTGGCATACAGGTTATCCCGATGCCCAGGTTAAAATCGACCTAAACACCTTTCGCAAAATCCCATGGGAAAATGAAGTGCCATTCTTTTTGGGCGATTTTATTGATGATCAGGATCAACCAAATTTTGTTTGCCCGAGACAGCTGCTAAAAAAACTAATCACAGAATGTGAAGATGAAGGCTTCTCACCGCTTTTTGCACAGGAATTTGAATGGTTCAATTTTTCGGAAACACCAGAAACCATCCATGAGAAAGGTTTTACCAACTTAAAACCTCTAAGTCCGGGCATGTTTGGCTATTCCATTTTAAGAAGCACTTACCGGAATGCATTTATGAGCGACCTGTTCGAACTGCTGAATAAATTCAACATCCCGATTGAAGGCTTGCACACCGAAACCGGACCAGGGGTATACGAAGCTGCCATCAAATATGCTCCGGCTTTACAAGCTGCCGATCAAGCGATTTTATTTAAAACAGCCGTAAAGGAAATTGCTTACAAACATGGGATCCTGGCTACATTTATGGCTAAAATAAGCGAAAACTTACCTGGTTGCAGCGGACATGTGCATCAAAGCTTGTGGGATAGCAACAATAAAACCAATCTGTTTTACGAGGAAAAGGATCCGGATAAAATGAGCGAAACGATGAAAAGTTATATCGCTGGTCAGTTGCATTGCCTGCCACACCTTTTGCCAATGATTGCTCCTACTATAAATAGCTATAAACGTTTGGTTGAAGGCGCATGGGCACCAACCACCATAACCTGGGGAATCGACAACCGCACCACGGCATTGCGCGCATTGCCGGGAAGTAAAAAAGCTTCACGTTTGGAAACACGAATAGTAGGGTCTGATACCAATCCATATTTGGCACTTTCTGCCTGTTTAGCTGCCGGAATGTACGGTATTAAAAACAAACTTAAATTGGAACAACCTGCTACGAAAGGAAACGGATATACCGATTTATCAAACGGTATACTATCACGAAATTTATTCGAGGCCACACAAAAGATGAAAAATTCTGATCTGGCCAAAACATTATTAGGCGAAAATTTCGTTGATCATTTTACCATGACCCGCGAATGGGAATGCAAGCAATATGCTAAAGTTGTAACCGATTGGGAACTAAAAAGATATTTAGAAATTATTTAGCCTAAAGTGTTCATGCTGAAAAATCAAATTTCTAGAAAAAACAATGATTAAAGATGGGAGAATACGGGTTATCGTCATTCCCAACTTGATTGGGAATCCTAATGCCTTGGCATGGTTTGTAGGTTGCATTAAGATTCCCGCCTGCGCGGGAATGACGACCGTTTTTTTAAATCTGTGATTGGTAACCTGATTCGGAATCTTAATATTTTAACACCCAAGCTTAGGTGAGCTCAGGTGCCTAAGGTGGTAAAACAAATAAAAACATGCTAAAATGTTGGTCGCCTAAGCCACCTTAGAACATCTTAGCTAATTGTATATAGTTAGTTTTTTAATAAACAGTAAATAACAACTCGCCCTTAGGTGCGCTCAGACACCTAAGGTGGTAAAACAAAAGATAAATTAATTGTCATGATATTTGATAAAATCCATCAGTTTAATTTCCCCACAACTATCCGTTTTGGTGCAGGTGCGGTAAAAGAACTGCCAGCCTATTTAATTACACACAATTTAAAGGCACCCTTAATTGTTACCGATCCCACCATTGCCCAGCTTCCGTTTTTTAAAAGCATTGTAGAAGATTTAAAGTCAAAAGGCATTTCTGTGGAGGTTTTTAGCGACATACACAAAAATCCTGTAAAAAGCGATGTTTACAAAGGTACTAATGCCTGGGATGCTACCTATCGCGATAGTATTATAGGTATCGGAGGTGGTGCAGCTTTGGATGTTGCCCGTGCGATTGTACTGCGTGTTAACCACCGCGAAGATTTATTTAAATATGATGATTTAATCGGCGGTGATATTTACGTAACCAACGATGTTCCCCATTTTATTACCATCCCAACCACATCAGGCACGGGAAGTGAGGTGGGCCGCAGTGCCATTATTGCCGACGATGAAACCCACCAGAAGAAAATCCTGTTTTCGCCCAAATTAATGGCACAGATCGTTTTTGCCGACCCAGAGTTGACGATGGACTTACCTCCCTTTATAACGGCAGCAACAGGGATGGATGCCCTAACCCACAACATGGAAGCTTATCTTGCCAAAAACTTCCACCCCATGTGCGATGGAATTGCATTAGAAGGTATTTCGTTGATTAAGGGTTCGTTGGAACGCGCCACCAATAAGCCAGATTTAGAAAGCCGTAGCAAAATGTTAATCGCTTCGATGATGGGCGCCATCGCCTTTCAAAAAGGTTTAGGTGTAGTTCACTCGTTGGCGCATCCCCTTTCTTCTCTTTTAGATACCCATCATGGCCTCGCAAATGCCGTGAATATTCCTTACGGCATGCAGTTCAACATTGCGGGTTTTGAAGACCGGTTTAAAAAAATTGCCCGCACACTGGAGCTTAAAGAGGAAAATGGAGAAGCTGTTGTAAAATATCTGTTCGATTTAAACGCAAAGGTGAATATTCCACATAAATTGAGTGATATTGGCGTTAAAAATGAACACATTGAAACACTTGCCGATTTAGCGTTTGCAGATTTCGCACATCCAAACAATCCTAAACCGGTAAGCAGAGCTGATTTTAAACAATTGTATTTAAGTGCACTATAAAGCGATTTAACCACAGATAAAGGCTTTGCATCAACTTAAATCAAAAAATTACGATCCATCTTTGAAAATCTGTGGCTAAAAAATAAAAGACTATGTCTGATAAAATAATAATTGGTGTTACCGATTGCAGCAAGTACGCCATTTACCGCGACTGGGTATTATCTTACAATAAAAATGTAGAAGTAATCCGGCTCGGATACAAGCTTAACAATTTCGACGAGATCAAAAAATGCAATGGTATTGTTTTAACAGGTGGTGAAGACGTGCATCCGAGATTTTATAACCAGCCTGAATATTATCCTTATTGTTACGAGGATGATATCGATGAAAAACGAGATGAGTTTGAATTTAAAGTTTTAACCTATACCGAGGCTCATTCAATCCCGGTTTTAGGTATATGCCGCGGCATGCAGGTGGGCAACGTATTTTTTGGCGGAACTTTGATCCCTGATATTCCATCCTGGGGAAAATTCGATCATTCTAAAATGCATGATAAATCAGACCGTTATCACAAAGTCATCATCAATCCATCCTCATGGCTAAACCAGATTGTAAATACAGATAAAGGATTAGTGAACAGTAATCACCATCAAAGTACCGATAAAACGGGAAAAGGATTGGTGGTAAGTGCAATTTCTCCAGATGGGGTTACCGAAGCCATGGAACGATTGGAACCGGAAGGAAAATCATTTTTATTGTTCGTGCAATGGCATCCCGAACGCCTGAAAGATCAGCACAGTCCATTTAGCAAAAATATACATGAAGCTTTTATTCATGCAGTCAATTCACAAATAAAACTTCAATCTGTATAATCGCTTAATCTACAAATATTTTAAAATGCAGATCATCAACCCAGCAACAGAAGAAATTATTACCAGTTTGGAGGAGGATAATTCATCCACACTTCAGCAAAAATTTGATGCTTTAAAAGAAGCACAGTCACTATGGGCAAATAAAACCCTTCAGGAAAGGATTTTAGTGATCGCTAAGTTTAGTGATTTATTGGAAGCTGAGATAGAAGAGCTGGCGTCGGTATTAACCAGCGAAGTAGGCAAACCTTTACAACAATCGCGTAATGAAATTAATGGTGGAAGGAGCCGTATTAAATGGATGCTGGATAATGCCGAAAAATATTTAAGTGATGAGGTGATGGTTGATGAACCAGGTTTGAAAGAAATCATTAAATACGAGCCGTTGGGTGTGGTCTGCAATATTTCGGCTTGGAACTACCCTTACCTGGTTGGTATAAATGTTTTTATCCCGGCACTTTTAAGTGGTAATGCAGTAATGTACAAACCATCAGAATATGCTACTTTAACCGGATTACAGATCGAAAAACTGTTAAAAAAAGCCGGGGTTCCTGATACTGTTTTCCAGATTGCAATTGGTGCAAAAGAAACGGGACTGGCCTTACTGGAAATGAATTTTGATGGTTACTTTTTTACAGGCTCCTATAAAACAGGAAAATTCATCTACGAAAAAGTAGCTTCCAAAATGGTTCCCTGTCAGTTGGAGTTAGGTGGAAAAGACCCTCTATATATTGCTGATGACGTGGCTGATGTAGCCGTTGCAGCGGTTGGTACAGCAGATGGCGCTTTTTACAATAACGGACAAAGTTGCTGTTCCGTTGAGCGCATTTATGTGCATGAGAAAAATTACGACGATTATTTAAATGCCTTTGTTACCGAAGTTAAAAGCTGGAAAACTGGTTCGCCTACAGCCGATGGCACTTATATTGGCCCTTTAACGAGGAAAGAACAAATAGCGGTCTTGAAAAACCAGGTGGAAGATGCTTTAAATAAAGGTGCTCAATTGTTAACAGGGGGCAAAGCCCTTTTAGGAAAAGGCTATTATTTTGAGCCTACCATACTTACTGATGTGACTAATGATATGCTGCTGATGCAGGAAGAAAGTTTCGGTCCTATCATCGGCATCATGAAGGTAAAAGATGATGCTGAGGCCTTAAAGATGATGAAAGATACCGATTATGGCCTAACTGCTTCGGTTTATACAGCAAATCACGAAAGGGCTGAAAAAATACTGTCGCAGCTTGATGCAGGTTCGGGTTATTGGAACTGTTGCGACCGGGTAAGTGCTGCTTTACCTTGGAGCGGAAGAAAATATTCAGGTATCGGTGCTACTTTATCCCATCAGGGATTAAGGGCTTTTACCAAACCAAAAGGTTATCATTTAAGGGGATAATAAAATGCTTTATTTTAAAAAAATATATTTACCAAATGATTTAGAAAAGCAGGATCTTGAGAAAGGACTGAGAAGTAGAAGTTTAAAGAGAAGCCAGATGCTGGATTTCGTTTTCGAGACAACAAATACTGGTACAGATAAATATTTTCTGGGTAACGAAGGTAAAAAGGATCTAAAATTAACCAGGATTAAAACCTCATTCGAAAGTTTCTTACCCAAAATAATTATAAGTTTCCCAAAAGAAACAGCTGAACAGTATTATAAATTTAGATTGTCCATACTATCAACTGCTATTCTAGTGGTGCTTTATTGTTTACCTGTTTTTTAGATTTGGTAATCAATCAGAAAAATGCTGAAGCTTTTTTAATAGCTATTGTATTATCCTTAATTTATTTTCTATTCATTTTACTGGAGTTAAAGATTACAAGAAATAGAATTTCAAAAAGTACAAATTTTGATAAATGAATTTAATATGATGTCAAAAAACTTTACTATATCCTTGTAAATATGGAGGATAAACAACTTGTCGCAGGTGAGATCGCCGATTATTTGTTAACAGATACCGGAGTACTAATTTCGTACAGCAAAAGCATTTTACGGACCGTAGAAAATATTTCGGCCAATGTTGCGCTGGTGAAGAAAATCACCAATAACAAGAAAGTCCCACTGTTAATTTATTTGAAAAATTCTCCTGTTCCAGATAAAGAAACAAGAAAATTTTCGACTGAGCAGCTGCCCCAAATTTATACTGCAATGGCCATGGTTTCGAAACCGGGTTTGGCGCAATTGATTATGTAGATACTTTTTAAGTTTCAAAACCCTCCCATACCGATGAAATCATTTACAAATGATAAGAAAGCGATGGAGTGGCTGAAGCAGTTTTTAATTTAAATCAAAAAATATTATCCTCAATTTAACTTATTGCGTAAAAACGATATAAGTGACAGTTCTTTTCATCAATCATGGGCTGCGAGGAATCGTCATTCCCAACTCGATTGGGAATCGTAATGCAAGCGTTTTAAGATTCCCGCCTGCGCGGGAATGACGGAGGTATTATAGGAATTCCGTCACTGATAGGTATAATTTATTGCGTAAAATCAACATGAATGAAAACAATTAATCTACTCATAAATTTCTCAAGTTACCTTCTTTTCGAGCGGAGTGCAGCGCAGTCCAGAACCACAAAGTGCTCAGCGAAGCTAAATCTGCCGAGATAGATCTCTCCATTTCGCTGCGCTACAGTCGAGATGAAAATCGATTTTTTTAAATCCGTTATTGGTAACTCAATGAAGAATCTGATATGGATAGATTTGCTGTTAGTCTTCGACTACGCTCAGACTGACAAATCTCTGGCTTATCAACCCTTAACTTTTTGCTCTTCGTGCTTTCTCTGTGACCTCTTTGTGGTTAAAAAAGTACGGAAACAAATATCACCCATTAAATCTTTTTTAATAAATTGCGGATTATACTTATCCGGTTAATCCGCTTTAATTATTTTAATGAAAAAATTATTTCTGATCATCTCCTGCTGTTTTTTTACAGCCAATACTTTCGCTCAATCTATTGTTACAGAAACTGAAATCGGCGACTCGGAAAGTGCCGTTGTACAAACACCGATTGCCATTATTCCAGAACCAGTTTCATTGGTAAAAAAAGCCGGAACCTTTACATTACCCGAAAATGTAATTGTACAGGCAGTTAAAAGCGGGGAGTTAAAGCAATCAATTGCTTATTTGTCAGACCGGATTACTACCGCTACAGGGAAATTTGTAAGCACAGTGAGTAATTCCAATCACCCAACCATTAAACTGATTTTAAATACGCAGGAAGATGCTCAACTCAGTAAAGAAGGATACAAACTAAATGTTAATCCTACCCAAGTGGTGATCACCGCAAACCAGCCTGCTGGTATTTTTTATGGTGTACAATCTTTACTTCAGCTTTTTCCGGCCGAAATAGAAAGTAAGGAGCAGGTAAACGGCATCAAATGGAAGGCACCTTGTGTTGATGTAGTGGATTATCCAAAATTAGGCTGGAGAGGTTTAATGTTCGATGTGGCCCGTCACTTTTTTACTAAACAAGAAGTAAAACAGTTTATTGATGATATGGTGCGTTATAAATTCAACCTGTTGCATTTGCATTTAGCGGATGATGAAGGTTGGAGGATAGAAATTAAAGGTTTGCCTAAATTAACCGAAGTTGGTGCCTGGAGCGTTAAAAAAACAGGAACCTTTGGCGATTTTACTCCACCAACTCCTGATGAGCCCCGTACCTATGGTGGTTTTTATACACAGGAAGACATTAAAGAGCTTGTTCAATATGCACAGGATCGTTTTGTAAACATTTTACCCGAAATTGATGTCCCAGGTCATAGTTTGGCCATCATTGCTTCCTATCCTGAGTTGTCATGTACGCCAGATGCGGTGAATTACAAAGTCCGTTCGGGTGAAAAAATTATGGATTGGAGCCGTGGTGCACCACCAACAGCCCTGGTTGATAATACCCTTTGTCCGGCAAACGAAAAAGTTTATGTCTTTTTAGACTCAGTGCTTACACAGGTAGCAAAACTTTTCCCTTTCGAATATATTCACATGGGTGGTGATGAAGCCCCTCATAATTTCTGGGAAAAGAACGATCAGGTTAAAGCTTTAATGCTCCGCGAAGGCTTAAAAACCATTCCGCAGGTTCAGGCGTATTTTGAAAAACGGGTAGAACAGATTGTAATTTCGAAAGGCAAAAAATTTATGGGCTGGGACGAAATCCTTGAAGGTGGCGTATCGCCAACAGCGGCCGTAATGAGCTGGAGGGGAATGAAATATGGCATCCAGGCGGCTAACGATAAGCACAATGTGGTAATGAGTCCAACCGATTTTGCCTATTTGGATTATATGCAAGCGGATCAGATTACCGAACCAAAAGTTTATGCCTCCTTAAGGTTAAACAAAGCTTATCAGTTTAACCCTGTTCCGGCTGGCGTAAATGCACAATATGTCATTGGCGCACAAGCCAACCTTTGGACAGAACAGATTTTCACTTTCCGCCAGGTGGAGTATATGGTTTATCCACGTGCATTTGCCATTGCCGAATCAATATGGAGCCCGATTGAAAAGAAAAACTGGACAAATTTTATCGATCGTACACAGCAGCACTTTAAACGCCTGGATTTTGCGGAGATTAAATACTCACCTGCTATTTACGATCCGATTTTTACCGTAAAACGCAGTGCGGATAAACAACTGATGATAGAGCTTAGCACTGAGATTGATGGTCTAGACATTTATTATAGTTTTGATAATTCTACACCAGATCGCTTTTACCCGAAATACACAGCCGCATTACAGGTGCCTAAAGATGCCAGCATGTTGCGCGTAATTACCTATCGTGGTAAACAACCGATTGGAAGATTGATCAGCATGCCTGTTGCAGATTTACAGAAAAGGGCGAGGTAAAATGGGCAAAGAAATAGAGCGCAAATTTTTAATCGATCAGCAAAAGTGGGACAACCTCAACAAACCGGAAGGAAAACTTTTTAGGCAGGGTTATATACTCACTGACAGTGATAAAACCATACGAGTAAGGGCAACTGAAAGCAAAGGATTTTTAACCATAAAAGGTCAAACCATTGGTGCCACACGAATGGAATATGAATATGAAATCCCCCTAACTGAAGCAACAGAATTATTAGACAATTTTGCTGTTTCTGAACTTTCAAAAACACGATATGAAATTATATTTAACGGTAAACTATGGGAAGTGGATGTATTTTTAGGCGATAATAAAGGCCTTATTGTTGCCGAAATTGAACTGGAAAGCGAAGATGAAACTTTCGATCTACCGGATTGGGTAAACACTGAGGTTACCGAAGAGGCAAAATATTACAATTCTAACCTCACGGTTAAACCTTTTAAAGATTGGATTTAGTTTACTTTAACCGACTAATTTAATCTTAGAAGTCTATTTAAATCAGTTGGGTTTGCGTTAGGGATTGTAAGGGTTCAGTACCGATCCTTCATCGGTACCGGAGCGAAGCGCAGCCCTGAAAAGCCCGCCCCTTGCGCAGCTTGGGGAACGCCCAAATCAGTTATCAGTTTTCAATTTTCAGTTACTTGTATTACAATTTTCAGTTATCAGTTATCAGTTCTTTTGCAAACCTCGCAGGTTTAGTTCTTAGTTTATATTATTTTTTTGCGACCTTATTGAGGCGATGCCGTTTAAAACCTGCGAGGTCTAATGGTTTCGAAAGCCTATAAGATCTGATCAACTTTATTTAGCCAATGGCAAACCTGCGTTTGGTTTAATAATGCCTTTTAATTCTACATCAAATACCAATGGCGTAAATGGATTAATTGGTCCGCCACCATTTTCACCGAAGCCTAATTTAGATGGTAAAATCATTTTAATCTTACCGCCTACCCCAATTAGCTGAATGCCCTGGATAACGCCCTGTGGCAATTGCCCCAGTGGTAAACTGCGTGGTACATATTGTACATTTTCAGAGAAAATACCGGCTTCCTTTGCAATTTTAGCATCCGAAGTATCGAAAACATTTAATGCTCCGTTCGATTTTTTATTAGTAAACTGACCAGTATAGTCCATTAATACCGTATCGGTTAAAGTTGCCCTTTCAGAATTTCCAGGTGAAGAAATTACATACTGTAAGCCAGATGGCGCAGTAGTTACTTTCAGATTATTCTCTTCAACGTATTTGGCTATTTTAGCGGGTTCTACGGTTTTGTTTTTCTCGTTTAACGCTTTGTATTCAGCCTCAAAAAAAAGTCTTTTCTTCGCCTCAAAAATAGAATCTGGATCTTTTCCTTTGTGTAAAACTTTCTCAATTTTAATGGTAAAAGAAGCAATATTCGATTTTAATCCTTTTGGTTTCGGCTGACCTGAATATTTCTCCATCGAATCGAGGTTCAATTTAAAAACGGCGCTATCTCCTTCGCCAAGTAGTTTCAATCCAGAGGCTAAATCGCCTTTAAACATCGATTTGCTAATAGCAAAGAAAGCAGGACGTTCATTGTCGTATGTATTTACCATTACAGAATCAGGATTGGTATTTGTTTCTACCGTTTGAACGCCGTTTAATTTTACATAATCGCCATCCTCAATTTTTGGCTTACCTTCACTTTTATAGATCTTGTAAGTCATATCTCCTTCACCTTTTTCGAATTTGTTACAGGCAGACAGGCCTGATGCTGCTGCCAAGAGAATAATTATTCTTTTTTTCATTTACCATTTTAATTAAAAATTAGCCTACAATCCATTTTTGGATAGCAGGCTATTTTATCTGATTATTACAAAGATAGGCTATAATAAGTTTTTACGAATCTTTGTAAAGTTTTATTTCTTGGTTCAGCGTCAAAAAAATCAAACAAAAAAATCCTGCTTAACTGAATAAGCAGGATTTAAAATATATTTTAAGAAATTACTTCTTAACCGGAGTAGCTGCTACCGGAGCCGAAGTTACTGGGGTTGTTTTTCCTTTGATGATATCTTTAATTTCCAGATCAAAAGCAATTGGACTGAAAGGCATGATACCAACTTGTGGTGCACCTTGCTCGCCATAACCTAAGTTAGAAGGGATAATCACTTTAATTTTACCACCTTTACCAATTAACTGTAAAGCTTCAGTAAATCCTGGAATTGTACCGCCAACAGGCATTTTTTGAGGCCCATAAGGTTTACCTGGTTTAAATTCGTTTTCTGCTTTAGCCAGTTTCTCATCACTTGTATCGAATATTTTGTATTTACCGTCTTTACCTTTTTTAGTTACTCTACCAGTATAATCAATTAATACGGTATCACCCAAAGCTGGTTTTTCTGCACTTCCTGGCTTTTCGATTACGTAATGTAAACCACTTGCAGTAGTTTTTGTAGCCAGTTTAGTATCTTCTAAATAAGCTTTTAACTTAGCCGGTTCAGCAGCTTTCTTTTTTTCAGAACTAGCTTTATAATCAGCCTGGAAAAACTCCTGCGCTCTTTTATTAAAAGTAGAGTCAGCTTCACCAGCTTTTTTCTTAATTACTTTTTCAATTTTTACTGTGAAAGTAATGTATTTATCATTTTTGAACTGCTCTGGTTTAGGTTGTTTACTATGAAATGCCATAGTATCCAGGTTTACTTTAAAAGTAGCACTATCACCTTCTCCAAACAATGTTAAAACATCATTCATATCACCAGCGTACATTTTTTTCTGTGCAGGAAATACTGCAGGAGTTTCGCTATCAAAAGTGTTTGATAAAACTGAATCTTTATCGTTTTTCTGAATAAAATTCATTTTAACAATATCGCCTTCTTTAATTTTTTCGTTACCTGACGAGTGGTGAATGGTATATAGTAAGCCACCAGCTCCCTTTTTCTCTTGTTTACATGCCGCTAAACCTAAAGTGGCTGCTGCTAGAATAATAATTCCCTTTTTCATTTATTAATTTGACTTTTTTAAATTTTTATTGTTGTATTTCTTTTTTCTAAGCTATCAATTGTTCTTTATATTCTGCTAATATCGATTTAAATTCTTTTACTACATCAGCTAAAGGTTTTTCTGAAGCACCACCGGCCGCATTTCTATGTCCGCCGCCGTTAAAATATTTCTTACAGATTTCGTTAGCCGGAAAATCGCCTGTTGACCTGACAGATAATTTAACTTTATCGGTACGTTCTATAATTAAGGCGGCCAAACGGATACCATTGATGGAAAGGGCATAGTTTACCACTCCTTCAGTGTCGCCGGTAATGCTATGGTATTGCGCCAATTCTTCTTTTGTAACCGAAATGATGGCTGTGTTGTAATCTCTTAAAACCTCTAGTTTATTTGATAGGCAATAGCCTAAAAAGCGCAGTCGGTTTTCGCTTGAGTTATCGTATACCAGCTCATGGATTTTCGATTGGTCTGCTCCTAAATCGATCAGGTTTGCGGCAATACGGTATACTTCAGAGGTTGCAGATGAGAAGCGGAAAGATCCCGAATCGGTCATTATCCCGGTGTAAAGGCAAGAAGCTACATCTTTATTGATCAGCTCGCCATCCTGTAACTGATTTACAATAAAATCGTAAACCAATTGCGCAGCAGCACATGCATTGATATCCCAATGGCGGTAATCGTCAAAATCTTCTGGTTCGAGATGATGATCGATCATGATCTTTTTAGCGCCTGCAGCCCTAACCAATTCGCCTAATTCATTAATGCGGCTTAGGGTATTAAAATCAAGGCAAAATATGAGCGAGGCTTCATCAACCAATTTTGCTGCCCTTTCCTGCGCTTCCGTAAAAATAATTACATCACTATTATTTGGCATCCAATGCAAAAAAGTAGGGTAATCGGTTGGAGTGATTACCTTAACATGGTGGCCTTTTTGAATTAAATATCCATATAAACCCAGAGATGACCCCATCGCATCGCCATCGGGTTTGTGATGCGTAGTGATCACAATTCGTTGTGGCGTAGCCAATAATGTTTTTAATTCTGTTAGTGTAAGCATATATTTTTTGCGCTGCAAAGCTAAGTAAATTTAAAATAGGATTGATTAGGATTTAAAGATTTTAGGATCAGCATGGCCGCTGTATTAAATATATTAAAATAGGAATAGTAAGGTCAACGAGATTACAGGCCCAATCAGTTATTTTCATCTTGTCTCCATCCATTCTAGTTTGAAAAACAAGTTGTATTGATTATTCATCAATTAAAACGTATTTTTGCAAAAAAATTGATATCAAAACACAATGAGTACTAACAGAACTTTTACTATGATCAAGCCTGATGCAGTAGCAAATGGCCATATTGGATCAATCATTAACGACATTACTAATGCTGGTTTCAAAATCATTGCATTAAAATATACTAAACTTACAGACGAAACTGCTGGTCAGTTCTATGCTGTTCACGCTGAGCGTCCTTTTTACAAAGACTTAGTAAGCTTCATGTCTTCAGGACCTATTGTTGCTGCTATCTTAGAAAAAGACAACGCGATTGAAGATTTCAGAAAATTAATCGGTGCTACTAACCCAGCTGAAGCCGCAGAAGGTACAATCCGTCAGAAATATGCGAAATCAATCGATGCTAACGCTGTTCACGGTTCAGATTCTGATGAAAATGCAGAAATTGAAGGTAACTTCTTCTTCAAAGCAGACGAACGTTTCTAGTTTTCAACACAAAAAATTTACAATAAAACCTCGAATATTCGGGGTTTTATTGTTTTATCTATTTTGTATCTTTCGGCCTTAAAATATAATCCCCCATTTTAATCCTGTTGGATTAATTACATAAAACAATAAATGAAGAGAATTTTTTTAGCGATATGTCTATCCGGTATCGCTGTTGCATCTTATGCACAAACCAAAACAGCAGCAAAGAAACCTGTTGCCAAAAAAACAACTACAGCCTCAAGTAAAACATCACCCCTTACAACTGGTTTAAAATCTACTTTAGATTCTACCAGTTATGCATTCGGTACTTCTATCGGTGCTGGTTTAAAAACAACCGGCCTTTCTACCTTAAATTACGAAGTATTGTTAAAGGGACTAAAAGATGCATTTACAGGAGGCAAGGTTATTTTAACCCAACAGCAGGCACAACAATGTATTAACGAGGCATTATCGAAAGCATCTTCAGTAAAAAACAAAGCTGAAGAAGCAGCAAATAAAATTAAATACGCACCAATTATGAAAGAAGGACAAGATTTCTTAGAACAGAACAAAAAACGTGCAGGCGTACAAACAACTGCAAGTGGTTTACAATATGAAGTTTTAACCGCCGGAACAGGCGTTAAACCACTGGCTACCGATTCGGTACTCGTACACTACAAAGGAACATTATTAAATGGAAAACAATTTGACAGTTCTTACGATAGAGGCGAGCCGATTTCTTTTCCGCTAAACCGTGTGATTCCAGGCTGGACAGAAGGTGTGCAATTAATGCCAGCAGGTTCGAAATACAAATTCTTTATCCCTTACAACCTGGCTTATGGCGAACGCGGTGCAGGACAGGATATCCCTCCTTACAGCACTCTAATCTTCGAAGTTGAGCTGCTAAAGGTTAACGGAAAATAAAACTCTATTCGTCATTTCGAGCGAAGTGCAACGAAGTCGAGAACCCGAAGGCTCTGCGAAGCAAAATCTATCTAGTCAGATCTCTCCATTCCACTGCGTTCCAGTCGAAATGACGATTTTTTTTTAGAATTGTAATGAAACAAGATTTTTTTTAATGTGCAGTCAGATGTTACCATCTGACTGTTTTTTTATTGAATAATCCTATCAAAAAAGTGATGGATACTATGTCAGATGGTAACATCTGACACACTAAACAGGAATTTCTTTTAGAATCTAGCTAAATAAACCCACAATTAAAACTTTCTTGAATATTCAATGTTAGCTATTACAAATTAACATGAATATGAAAAGAGCATTCCCTTTAGTACTGATTGCATTTTTATGCACCACCTTAAGCAGTTGTGAACTAGTAGAAGGTATATTTAAAGCCGGCGTTTGGGTAGGCGTAATTGTAGTTGTGGTAGTGGTTGCGCTGGTGATCTGGATTTTGTCCAAGATATTTGGCGGAGGAAGAAGTTAGTTTAGCCTTGAATCCGAAGTCTACAGTCTTTAGTCGGGATTATCGTCCCTGGTAAAATATAGAGGGCATGAGTTTTAACTTTTGCCCTTTAATTATGCCTTACAAAAACACCATTTCGGTAATCACCTCGCTGCCGGCGTGCTCATTTAATTTCTGGATTATTCCCTGTCGCACCATAATTAGTTCATTTTTGATCACAGAGGATTCTATCCTTAAAAACAATTTCTTATCGTGAATATAAATCTGTTTGGTTCGGTTGGCAATTGCAGTGCCCATAATCTCTGGCCAAATAGACAAGATTGAAGTTTCATCAAACTTACGGCGCAAACGATATACATCCAGCATTTTGCTGATGGCATCTTTTACGGTAACATCATTGGGTTTACGCATTTTGTATCATTCCGTTATCTACTTCAAACAAAGTTACATCAACTTCTATTTTTTCAAAAATTGATTTTACTCTCTCTCTTCCTGTATCTGTAATAAATATCTGCCCAAAATCATGATGAGAAACCATTTTCATTAGTTTTTGAACACGGTTATCATCTAATTTATCAAAAATATCATCCAGCAAAAGCAGTGGCTTAAAACCTTTGTTTTTAGCGAGATAAGCGTATTGTGCAAGTTTTAAGGCAATTAAAAAAGACTTCTGCTGTCCTTGCGAGCCAAACTTTTTTAAAGGCATTGCGCTGATGACAAAAGCCAGCTCATCTTTATGGATACCAGTTGTAGTCCGCTCAAGCACACGGTCTTTTTCTACTGATTTTTTCAATAGTTCCTCAAAGGTCGCATCATTCAATTGCGATTGATAATTCAACTCAACGATTTCCTTATTTTCGGTAAGGTAGGTATAATATTCGTTAAATAATGGAATAAACTGATCCATAAAAGCTTTTCGAATGGCAAATATCCTATTGCCGGCAATAACCAATTGTTCGTCCAAAATTTCGAGCAGCGCAGGATCGTACTTTCTGGTAATGGTGATCTGCTTTAGCAAAGCATTCCGGTTTAATAAAATGCGGTTATAGGTAATCAACTGATCCAGGTAATGTGCATCGGTCTGCGAAATCACATTATCGATAAACTTTCTCCGCTCTTCGCTACCTTCCATAATCAGGTTTACATCATAGGGAGAAACCATCACAACAGGAAAAAGGCCTATATGATCGGCCAATTTTTCGTATTCTTTTTTATTGCGCTTGAATTGCTTTTTCTGATTGCGTTTTACACCGCAGGAAATTTTTTCATTTTTTTCATTGCGGTCAAAATCGCCCTGGATCATAAAAACCTCTTCATTGGTTTTGATCTGCTGGCTATCAATGGGATTAAAGTAACTTTTACAAAGGCAGAGGTAGTGAATCGCATCGAGCATATTCGTCTTTCCAGAGCCATTATTACCCGTAAAAACATTCACAGTTTCCGAGAAACGGAGATCAGCATCGGTATAGTTCTTAAAATTTAGAAGGGTAATATTTTTTAACCACATAAATATGTCACAAATTTACCCTTTTTTAGCCTCTTAACATCCATTGTTTAAAATAAACGTTAATAACATTTAAAAAAATTGTACTTTCATCGCAAGGAAAAATAAATGGTTGCACAAAAAATGTTAGAAGGGAATGTTCTATGGTCTTATGATCATGAACTTACCAATGATAAAAATTCGAACTGGATTAAAAAAATCGCAGGTCTATTTTCGTTTTTAAAGCCAGTTCACAATCACGAGGGTGATATCTTGTTGGCTTCCAATGGCCTTTTTATTACCGGAGATGAACAATTGGAACTTCCATTATCACATATAGAAGAAGTTTATATGGGCTTCGACGATTTATTCCCAGCTTCATCTGCAAAAAACTTCGGCGCATTCTGGCAGCCCATTAGAATCAGATCTACTTTGAGCCGCTCTGAAAGTCAAACGGTATATCTGGTGATTAACCATACAGGTATTTTTAGCGATAACCAAACCTGGTTTAATACACTAATTAGCTTGTTGCGCTAGTGATCGTGCTGATTTTACGATCTGCAGGCCTAAATAACTAATGTTTAATCAAATACTTCAAAATAAAGATTGATACTTTGATTGAAAAATGTATTTTTGCAATCTTAAATTTTTTAAACAAACATGTCTACAACAGATAACCAGACAATTC
>Ga0065714_10002213_pt1 | contig 57489 bp, 36 predicted proteins | sample MisRhiReplicate2_FD_59101 | JGI IMG/M metagenome (GOLD analysis project Ga0065714, IMG submission 59101) | Miscanthus rhizosphere microbial communities from Kellogg Biological Station, MSU, sample Rhizosphere Soil Replicate 2: eDNA_1 v2... | ecosystem: Host-associated > Plants > Roots >...
GTGGCCGCCCCTCTCTTATCTCCAACGAGGGGCGGCCAGAGGGCCGCCCCTACAATTACCTCCGATAGGTAAGTCTTAATTTCGCAAACATTGGTACCATGACTACCAATACTAAACTCCCGATCAATCGCATAACAATTCCCTTCTGCCCCCGGTCAACGATCAATTCCATTCCCCTTGCATCACGAACGCAGCCCAATAGTAAGGCGACTGCCATTGCGGGCTGCGCAGCATCTCGATCTGCGCCGCGCGCAAGGCAGCAGCCGGCGTTTTACCCGCGCGCAACATTCCAGTGTAGAGACGCTGCATCAACGACGCCGTTGCTTTGTCGTTGACGTTCCACAAACTAACAATCACGCGGCGCGCACCCGCATACATGAACCCGCGCGTCAGGCCCTCGATGCCTTCGCCCTTTACTTCCTTTCCCAATCCGGTTTCACACGCGCTCAGCACCACCAGCTCTGCCGGCAGTTTGAGATTGTAAATATCGTGGGTGCGCAGGAAGCCGTCCTGAGGTTTACCTTGCTCATCGACCATCGAGAGCACGATGGCGGAAAGACCTGCTCGCGTCGTATCGAGATAACCGTGCGTCGCGAAATGCACATACCGGTACTTGCTCAATTCACCGCTGGTCGCAACGGAGCGGTTGGCGCGAAAGTCGAGGGCCTTGAGGCTGGAACCCGGCGGCGCAATCGCGAGAATTCGATCGGCTTCCTGTCTCGTAAACGGCAACCGTTGAATCGAGAGCTGACTGTTTGCAGTGCCGGCCAGATGTTCGATGATACGTGTCGAGCTTTGCTCATTCGATGGCGCGACTGATGCACCTGCTTTGAGTCGCGCATCGTCGATCGAAAACACCGGATCTGCGATCACAGCTACAGTCTTTGGCGCCGGTTGCCGGTGCGACAGGTTTTGGCGCTGAACAGCAAACGCTGATGCAGACGGAAGATTGATGACTTCGTGCTGGAGGATAATTGGGCGCCGGTTTCCCAGCGATAAAGCAGCGAAGGGCACGTATTGCAAAGCACCATCCGCAATGATCACTAATCGTTTATTCCCAAACTCGGCTGCGGCGGGCGCGAGTATCATTTGACTCAACTCGCTCGCCGCTTGCTGAAACTGCGTATCAGCTTCTGCAATTCGTCTGTGACGTTGCGCGGGACTCTCAAGAGACTTCGCGACACTGCGAGCAGTAAGCGTTTCGTAGACTTGCCGTGCGACCATCTCGAGTTGCTCACGTTTTGGCAGCTTGTAGGTCTTCAACGAATCCGGCGTCACTACCCAAAGGTAGCTTTGCTCATCGCCCAGCGAGTATTCGAGCAGCGCCGTGCCGGGACCCAACTGTTCCTGAATCTCTTTCAACCCGAGCGGTTGCGGCTGCGTGAGCGCGGCATAAGCCGGACTCGCCTTGCGAATCGCTGCCTGCACCTGCTGGTAGTCGTCTTCAAGCGCGCTAATCTCTTTGTTAAGTGTGTCGATTTCCTGCTGGTTGCCCTTCGCCGCCGTGAGTTGAATCTGGCGTTGCGCTTTGGCATTCAACGACTGTCGGATCTCTCGTTCTCTTTGCACCAAATCCGGGCCGACGCCTTGCAGAATGTCAACATGAGCTTCATTCAACATTTCCGTAAGACTACGTGTGCGCCCACGTTCGCTTGCCTGTAGTGCTTCTGCATCGTGGCCCTTGCCCCGCTCTTTAGCATCCTGTTGCATCAGCAGATCGACATAAAACTCGTATGCCTTTTCTCGCGAGGCCAAGTAAGAAGCGCGGAGTTGTTGACTGCCGGTGTGCGCGCGAACAGTCTCGATTAAAGCGAGTGACTCCTCGATGTCCTTTCTCGACTCACTTAGATTTCCGCGTTGCTGTTCCGCACGGGCCCGACCCTCTAATGCGACAGCGGCACTGTTCAAATCGCCGATCCTGCGAAATATCGAGAGTGCCTGGTTAAAGTAGTCCAACGCCTCGTCTGCTCGCTGGAGGACTGTGTAAACATGCCCCAGGTTGCTCAGCGAGATTGCTTCGCGGCGAACATTGCCGGAAGCACGTTGGAGCTGGAGCGACTGCTCGTGATACTCAAGCGCTTTTTGGGGTTGGTTCTGTTGTGAGTACAGTACGCCAAGCAGGTCGAGAGTTTCTGCTTCCTGGGTCTTATTGCCGGTTTGCTGCTGGATTGTTCGGGCTTGATTGAAATAGCTGAGGGCTTTTTCATTATCGCCCAGGTGACTGTACGAGAACCCAATGTTACTCAGCGTAAGCGACTCCGAGCTCCTGGCTCTGGCTCCTATGGTGCGAAATCTTGATAAGGCCTGCTGTAGATAATCGAGCGCTTTGTTTGGCTCGCCGAGCGCGTTGTAAACACTACCAATATTATTCAGCGTGATCCCTTCTGCGAATTGGTTCCCGAGCGGCTTGTAAAGCGGCAAAGCTTGCAGGTAATACTCCAGTGCCTTCTGTTGGTCAGAGGCATCGCTATAAACCTTGCCGATATTGTTTAGGGCGGAGGCCTCCGTCGCCTGGTTACCGTTTGCACGAGCCAGAACGACCGCGCGTTCATAATGCGCTAAGGCCTCTTTTATTTCACCCAGAAAGTCGCTCGCTGCACCGAAAAACGTCTCGATTGAGCCTTCCAATCTCCGATCACCCAGGCTCTGCGCCAGTGAAAGCGCTTCCTTCGAGTATTTGAGCACATTGCGAAACTCGTTGAGTTGAGCGAAGCGAGCAATCATTGCCCGAAGCGTAAGTGCTTGCCGGTAGGTTTCGCCGCCGGTGCCAAACAGTCGGAACGCCTCTTGATATTTCTCGATACCTGCACGCTTGGCAGCCGGGCTCTCCTGACTGCTGAGCTTCCGAGCCTCATCGACAGCTCTTTGCGCTGCAACCAAAGTTCTGTCAGCGGGCGTTGCCTCTCTCAACGATACGATACTTATCTCATACCGACCTGGCGCCACTTTGCTTGGCGCTCGCACTTCGACTCGATAGTCGCCGGATTTGTCAGCTATGAGTAAAATCGGTTCCGTTCCCCAACGATCGTTGGGACTATCAGTTTCGGCGATTTGTTTGCCATCTGGTCCAAACAGGACAATGCTCAAATCAATTTCTTTCTGTTCCACCAGGGCATAGAAAAACTGTCCGGAAGTTAGGGAGATGCGATATGAATGTGTCTCACCTTCCTTAAGCTCGCGTTCTTGCGCAGAGAAAGTCGGGAGCGTATCTGTAACCTGCGCAAAGATTACTGAGACAAAAAAACTCAGCCACAGGGCAGAAAGAACTGCACGACCCAACACATTTACCGAACCAATGCGACGGTTGACTCGGCTGGTTCCCATCGCTAGTGGAGTATTGTGCGATTCGTGAGTCATAGACTTACACAGAATTCGCCGCTCCGGGATAACGGTGACGCAGGCGACCATTGGTGTCGCTCGCTTCAACCGTTATCCTTCACTTGAGCGGGTCGTTAAATTAAAACCCGGAGCGTTTTTATGCAGAGGCGGAAGATGCAGTGTCGTCTGCGCCTTCGCCAAGTCCTGACCCTGCCTGAACTGTGATATCGCCGTCTGTAGGATCTCCTCCCGGCTCTGTGCCGCTGACCGGGATTCCCCACCTCCCCCGGCCCCCGGGATCAGACCGATGAGTCGGAAGGCTATATACCTCTATGTTCCAAACTTCCTCCTGGTAGTGGACATGGTCAAAATTGAGTGGCGGCTCAGTTGCGTTAGTTGTGGACAGCGGCGGCAGCGTCATGTTAGGTCGCTGTAAGAGATAGCCGCCGTCAACTTTTTGGATATGCACGCCATTCAGGCCGTTGCCGACGGGTGGGCTTTTACGGTCATTATGAATTGTCCAAATAGTTTCTGACATCGTCATCCTCCTTCAAGGTGTGGTTCTGGGTCTAGTGAATGCTTACTGCGCAAACTTTCCGAGTATTCGACGTTAATGCCGAACTAATCTCATCTATCAATGAACGCGAGAACTGTTTCGGCAAACCACCATTAAAGCTGAAAAAGCAGGAATTTCCGATTTAGAGAGGACGATTCAGAGCGGACTTCACTTTGAAATCGCACACATTATTTTCTGTACTGGAGTCGTAACTTCACAAACATCGGTTCGGTTGGCTTGACGCTGGGTCGATAGAAAAGAAGTTGCGGCGCGGGTGCGCTCGCTGTGAGCGCCCTTGTGCGTGCGTCCTTTTCTTGTTTGGTCCAGGTTTGTCCCGTGGTTGTCATCTCCAACCGGCCGACGCTCGAGCCCCAGGCCTTTTCCCATTCTGCTACCTGGGCATCGGTAAGCTTCAGCGCCTTGTCGGTAATCTGCACTCCCTCAAGCGGCGTCGGACTCACGAGTACGCTGACGACTTCAGCGACGTGATCCGGCCTACTCTTTTTCATCGTGAAGTACGGTGGACTGTCGTCCTGCGCAGGGATCTCCAGCAGTCTGCCGACCGCGACCTGATTGTCGCCACCTGCTGTGCGCTTTGTAGGAAAGATCAAATAAGGCTCTCCTAAAGTGCCGTCCGCATACTGCTCCCGGTCGATCACGTACAGATAACCCGCGCGCACGGCTTCGACGCTGATTCGCAGTCGATCTCCCTGCACCAGTTTCGTGTTCGCCGAGATGCGTTCCGGCAACCACTCCGTCGTCGCATTGTCGTCGTGAACGATCAATCGCTCGCCTGAATCAGCTCGATTCGCGGGGCGCAGTCGCCACAGAGTGACGCCGACAACTGTGTCAGGCGCGACGTTATCAACAGGCACATTCGGCGTCGCAATACGATAGTTTCCGCTGGCGCGCCGTCGCGCCGGACTCCTTTTATTCGTGGGCGAACTACTAAATGCAGTGTCCCAGAGTTTCCGCGTCATTTCGTCTGCCTGTTGTTGGGCCAACGAAATGGACGTCACAAACAGAACTAACAATACAAAACTCACGATCAATCGCATAACCATTTCCCTTCTGCCCCCAATCAACGATCAATTCCATTCTCCTTGCATCACGAACGCAGCCCAATAGTAAGGCGACTGCCATTGCGCGGTGCGCAGCATCTCGATCTGCGCGGCGCGCAATGCAGCGGCCGGCGTTTTGTTATTCCGCAGCATGCCCACGTAAAGACGCTGCATTAACGACGCGGTAGCCTTGTCGTTAACGTTCCACAAACTGACCACCACGCGGCGCGCGCCGGCATACATGAACCCACGCGTCAGGCCCTCGATGCCTTCGCCCTTTACTTCTTTTCCCAATCCGGTTTCACACGCGCTCAGCACCACCAGCTCTGCCGGCAACTTGAGATTGTAGATATCGTGTACGCGCAGGAAGCCGTCCTGGGGTTTGCCTTGCTCGTCGATCATCGAGAGCACGATCGCGGAAAGACCTGCTCGCGTGGTGTCAACGTAACCATGAGTCGCGAAATGCACATACCGATACTTGCTCAACTCATCGCTGGTCGCGACCGAGCGGCTCGCACGAAAGTCGAGCGCTTTCATGCTCGACTCCCGAGGCGCAACGGCTAGAATGCGCTCAGCTTCCTGTCTGGTAAACGGCAATCGTTGAATCGAGAGTTGACCGTTTGCACTACCGGTCAGATGTTCGATGATGCGCGTCGAGCTTTGCTCGTTCGATACCGCGACCGGAGCACCCGCTTTGAATCGGGCATCGTCGATCGAGAAGACTGGGTCCGCAATCACCGCCACAGCCTTTGGCGCCGATTGCCGGTGCGACAGATTCTCGCGCTGAATAGCAAACGCCGATGCAGATGGAAGATTGACGACTTCGTGATCGAGGATGAGCGGGCGCCGCTGTCCCAGTGACAAAGCAGCAAATGGCACGTATTGCAAGGCGCCATCCGCGACAACCACCAATCGTTTATTCCCAAACTCGGCTGCGGCGGGCGCGAGTATCATCCCGCTCAACTCGCCGGCAGCCTGCTGAAACTGCGTATCAGCTTCTGCAATTCGTCTCTGCCGCTGCACCGGACTCTCAAGAGACTTCGCGACACTGCGAGCAGTAAGCGTTTCGTAGACTTGCCGTGCGAGCGTCTGTACTTGCTCGCGCTTTGGCAGCTTGTAGGTTTTCAAAGAATCCCTAGTCACTACCCAAAGGTAACTTTGCTCATCACCCAGCGCGTACTCAAGCAAGATTGTGCTCGAATCCAACTGTTCCTGAATCTCTTTCAAGCTCAGTGGCTGCGGCTGGGTAAGCGCGGCATAGGCCGGACTCGCCTTGCGAATCGCTGCCTGCACCTGCTGGTAGTCGTCTTCAAGCGCGCTAATCTCTTTGTTAAGTGTGTCGATTTCCTGCTGGTTGCCCTTCGCCGCCGTGAGTTGAATCTGGCGTTGCGCTTTGGCATTCAACGACTGTCTGATATCGCGCTCCTTTTGAACCAAATCGGCACTGACGCCTTGCAGAATATCTACGTGAGCTTCATTCAACATTTCCGTAAGACTACGCGCGCGTCCGCGTTCACTCGCCTGTAGTGCTTCTGCATCGTGGCCCTTGCCCGGCTCCTTGGCATCCTGTTGCATCAGCAGATCTACATAAAACTCGTATGCCTTTTCTTGAGAGGCCAAGTAAGAGGCGCGGAGTTGTTGGCTGCCGCTGTGCGCACGAACAGTTTCGATCAAAACGAGCGACTCCTCGATGTCCTTTCTCGATTCACTTAGATTTCCGCGTTGCTGTTCCGCACGGGCCCGACCCTCTAGAGCTTTAGCGGCGTTGTTCAGGTCACCGAGCCGGCGAAATATCGAAAGCGATTGGGTAAAGTAGTCCAGTCCTTGATCAGGCCGGCCAAGAACGGTGTAAACATGGCCCAGATTGATTAGCGAGATTGCTTCTCGCCGAACGATGCCGGCAGCGCGTAGCAGTTGGAGCGCCTGTTGGTGATATTCAACAGCTTTTTGCGGTTGGTCCTGTTGTGAGTACAGCGCCCCGATATTATCGAGAGTCTCTGCTTCCTGGGCCTTGTTTCCGGTTTGCTGCTGGATTGTCCGCGCCTGATTGAAATAACTGAGCGCTTGCTCATGGTTTTGCATACGACTGTATGCCTCCCCAATGATAGTTAACGTAAGCGACTCGTTGTTTTTACCTGTTGCTTCGGCTCGAAATTTTGATAAAGCCTGCTGTAAATATTCGATTGCCTTGTTTGGCTCTCCCAGCCTGTTGTAAGCAGTTCCAATATTATTCAGTGCAATTCCTTCTGCTATGTGATTGCCTAACGATTTATAAATCGGCAAGGCCTGCAGGTAATACTCGAGAGCTCTCTGTTGGTCAGACGCATCTCCATAAATTTTGCCAATATTGTTTAGCGCGGAAGCTTCGAGACTCTTGCTGCCATTCTGTCGGGCCAGAACGACCGCGCGCTCAAAATGAACCAGCGCATCCTTTACTTCGCCCAAAAAGTCACTGGCTCCACCAATGAAGTTTTCAAACGATCCTTCTAATCTGCGGTCGTTCAGGCTTTGCGCGAGTGAAAGCCCTTCTTTTGAATATTTGAGTACATTTCGAAAGTCGTTTAGTTGGGCCAAACGTCCGACCATCAAACGAAGCGTGAGTGCTTGCCGGTAGGTTTCGCCAGAGCTTGCAAAGAGTTGCAGCGCCTCCTGAAGTTTCTCGATCGCGGTGCGCTTTGCAACAGCGTTTGCCTGGCTGCCAAGTTTTTCATCCTCTTCCACCAGTCGTTGAGCACGAACAAAATTCTTGTCAGCGAGCGTCGCTTCTCGCAACGACACCATTTTTATCTCGTAGCGCCCGGGAGCGGCTTTGTTATTTTGCGATCGCACTTCAACTCGATAATCGCCTCCTTTGTCGGCCACAAGTAAAACCGGTTCCGTTCCCCACTTGTCATTGGGACTGTCGGTTTCGCCAAGCTGTTGACCATCTGGTCCAAACAGAAAGACTCTTACGTCTATCTCTTTCTGTTCCACGAGGGCATAGAAGAACTGTCCGGGAGTCAAAGACAGACGGTACGAATGAATGTCCCCTCCCTTAAGCGGACGTTCTTGCGCAGAAAAAACCGGCAAAGCCTCGGTCTTTTCCTGAGCGGGAGGATTCGGCGGCGCAACGGTTGTGTTTTGAGCGTTTGAGGTCGCTTGAGCAAATAGTAAAGAAGTAACGAGACTCAAGGCACAAACGATCACATGAATGGAAACCGCAGCCACGCTACACGCTTTTAGTTCCTTCAAGGTCTTGTCTGAGCGCTGAGTCATTGGGATTACCTCAGAAACGCCGATTGGGATAACGTGTGGAGCAGTCACTCGCTTCACACGTTATCCTCATTTGGGCGGGTCGAAGCTGGTACCTTCAGATGAAGTTACGCGTTAGCGGAAGATGCAGCCTCCGGATCAATTCCTGTTCCTGCCTGAGCTGTAAATTCGCCATTATCCCCGGTGGCTACGTCTGATGGCCGAGTAGCGCCGGGATCTATCGACCAGCTCCCGCTGCCACTAACCCCAACGGTTGGAACAGATGCACTTATCATCCAAAAGTTTGAAGCGAATTGGACATCGTTGAAGGTAATTGGCATCGTAGTATCAGTGGTTTGCTTCAACGGCGACGTGCCGTTCATTAACTGATAGCCAGTGATCACCGGAGGCGTGCCGGAGTAAACTGGCTGTATTTTCAAGCCATTCAGGGCATTGCCAATACCTGGGTTAGGCGGCGGGTCATTTGCAATCGTCCAAAAATTTGTCGGCATGGTCATTCTCCTTCGAAGTTGAGGTTCTGGGTCTTTAACATTCTTACCCTGCGGAAACTACATTACGATTTTCCTGTCTCCATCAATTAACGCGAGAAGTACTCTCGCAAACCACCATTAACGTGGAAAGCAGGAAACACAACTTAGAGAGGGCGGCTTTAGAAACGGATTTCTTCGGAACGAGCTTTAAAGCACTTGTTTGGTGGCAATGATATGCCTAGTTGAGGATTTGCGTCCAGTTCACGAATACGGATGGGCAGGGCAACATCCTCAATTTCAAAACCCATTTCGAGTACTTTTTCATTTGAGGCAATGAATCTCATTTCGAGTACTTTTTTACGTAAGGCAATAGGGTTCACACGTAGTAAGGTGGTGCGTTAGTTTGATGTTCAGGGCATAACGCCGAAGGCGTAATTGCCTCAAAATTTTCAAACTGATGCACTACCCTTAATAAGGTACTGACTTTTACCAAAGCGGCGTCAGGCCGCATTCCACGGAGGTGCTCAATTGGGACTCGCCGGTGTTGCGATGTCTAATGCCTCTGAGCGCCGTTAGTGGTGTTCGAGTTTGACGGCGTAGACGAGGAGCTTGTCCGCGGTCTTCAGCGTCGTTTGTTTGGCGCCTTTTTCATATTCGGGCTTGTTAGCAGAATGAGTGGTCAGGAAGTTCTGAACCGCGGTGTTCCTGGCCGAGTCGGTGATAAGCCCTGCGGTTCGTTTACCGGCAAATTCTTTTACAGCTTCGAGCTCCGGTACTGCGTCTTTGGAAAAAACAAGCCACAGCTTTTCCGTTCCCTGCTGCTTGTCAAATTTGAACCAAGTCTGTTGCGGAATTTGGACCACCTGATCGGCGGCCAGCAAAGGCGAGCCCTCATTTGCAGTCGATGACGGAAACAGCACCACAAATTCAGGTTGTGCAGAACCTTCCGGTGGTCCTTCGTTGAGAACGTAGAGGTAACCGGGTTGCGGGCTGCGGACGTTTATCCGAATCTGATAGTCCGGCTCAAAATTGATCTCGCCTGCTAATGTAAACGGGTCTTTATACGCCTTATTGTTCCTGAATTTCTGCACTGTGATCCAGTACGTCAGCGTCCGCTCTTCAGTGGCGACCGGCGGAGCCACAGCGGGAGTCGTGCGCGCTCGCGAAGCGCGCCAAATGCTAAACGCAAAGATTGCCGCTGTCGCCACCGCCATTCCGATCAGCGCGATCATCAGCACTCGTCTCTTCTGTGGTGCACGATCGTCAATAACCGTAACTCTCGGCGTCTCGGGCGACGAAGTGCGATCGATCTCTGCTTCAACATCAAGCCGCTTCTTGAGATTCCTCAAGTCGATCAGCATGTCTTTCGCAGTCTGATAACGCTCATCAGGACTCTTCGCCAACGCCTTGGACACGATTCGCTGCAATTCCTCGGGCGCCCTCCGTTGCGTGAATCGTGTCAACGGTACCGGATCTTTCTCGAGGATCTGCACGATCGTGTGGCTGGTTGTCGCACCTTTAAAAGGCATCAGCCCGGAAACCATTTCGTAAATCATCACCCCGGTGCTCCAAATGTCGGTGCGCTCATCAACCGCATGCGCCTGCGCCTGCTCGGGTGACATGTAATTGACTGTGCCCATGACGGTGTGCGGGGCCGTTTTGAATTCGGTAGCAGCTTCCGATTCCTGCTCGGTTAGTACCGACAATCTCTTTTCCGTCGCTTTAGCCAAACCAAAGTCGAGCACTTTAACTACGTGATCACGCCGGCGAATCATTACGTTCTCGGGCTTTATATCGCGATGAACGATGCGTGCTTCGTGAGCAGCATCGAGCGCGGCAAGTACCTGGATAGCAATATCGAGAATTTCTGCAAGTTTCAGCCGTTTATCGTTGATGTGGTCTCGCAGCGTCTCGCCGTCGATGAACTCAGTGGCGAGAAAGGTCAGACCTTCGACTTCGCCAAATTCGAAGATAGTGAGAATGTTGGGTTGGTTGAGCGACGATGCGATTTTCGCTTCCTGCCAAAAGCGCTGCATGCGTCGCTTGTCTGATGAGACGTCCGGCGACAGCACCTTCAGCGCGACAGTTCGATCGAGCCGCGAATCCCTCGCCAGGTAAACTTCGCCCATGCCGCCCGCGCCCAGCGGATTGAGAATCACGTATGAACCGAACTGCTGTCCTTTATTAAGGCTCGGTTGAGGTCCGTTTTCGTCGTCAACAATTAATAATGCTGCGCCGGCTTCCACGGCTGCTCCGTCAATGAAGTTCTCTTCACTCGCCCGCTGGTGCGACTGGATCAGTTTCTCGACTTCAACACGCAGAGACTCATCCACGCCACACTGGCCCGCAACGTATGCAGCACGTGCTTCGCCGTCGAGCGAGATCGCCGATTTGAATATGCGACTGACCTGTTGCCAGCGTTCCGGCGTCAATTAGCTCCGCTCCCGGTGAGTTGTTGATAGAGCCAGGCGCGCGCCATGTTCCAGTCACGAGTCACAGTATTTTCGGAAATCTTCAACACGCCCGCGATTTCCTCGTTGTTCAATCCGCCAAAAAACCTCAGTTCAACTACCTGACCGCGTCGTGGATCCATCTCCGACAAACTTTTCAAGGCTTCATCCAACCGAAGCAGATCCAAGCTCTGATCCGGCGTCACTGTTGCAGCTTCTTCCAGTGAGACTTGTTGCGCGCCGCCGCCGCGTTTTGCGTAAGCGTGGCGCCGGGCGTGATCGATCAGAATGCGTCGCATTATCTGCGCCGAGATCGCGAAGAAGTGCGAGCGATTGGCCCAACGCACGTTTCTCTGATCGACGAGACGTACGTAAGCTTCGTTTATGAGAGCAGTGGTTTGGAGAGTGTGGCCTTTTCGCTCGCGGCTCATGTAGCGACGCGCGAGGCGGTGTAGTTCTTCGTAGACCAGCGGATACAATTCGTCGAGCGCAGATTGATTACCGTCGCTCCATTCGGCGAGTAGTTCGGTGATGTGATGCTGTGGGGGAGGGTTCTTCTTCAATATCTAACCACTTCAAATCTCGCCAGGCTTTCTTAGCATTTTGTTTACTTCGCCGACGTGGAGCTCTTCTTCCGCGATCATCCGGCGCGCGTAGTCTTCAAGCAAGACCGAGCGGTCGCGCACTAGCTCAAACAACTGCCGGTAGAGCGCGAGGCCCTCGTTCTCCGCTTGCAGCGACTCGGTAAGAATATCGTTAACGCCGTGCTTGTGAGTCTCGAGCAAGCCGCCAATCTTGAGCGACGGATGTTCACCGAAATGCGTGACGAGCTCTCCGGCCTCGTTCGCGTGCGCCAAACACGTATTGGCCTCGTTGCGCAGCCAGCTTACGATCGGAATTCTGTTGTGACCAAAGATCATCAATGAATAGTGAGTGTAGCGAACGACACCGGCCAGCTCCGCTTCCAGGATCTGATTCAGGAGTTTCACCGCTGCCGCCTTGTCAAAGTTTTCCTCAGACATATTCTCCTCCATTTGTGAGCTTGGTTCAGAATCTTAACGAGAGACAGCTAAGCCCGCCGTCCATTTTCTGAAACTCCGACATATCGAGAGCAATCGTTTCGTAACCGAGTTGGTCCAACTCTTGTTTCATTGCCGGAAAGCCGCCGGCGATGAGAACTCGGCCGTTTAGCGATAGACAATTTGCGGCGTACTCTTCGGCGGAGTTTAGACGAATCAGATCGTAACCGGAAAACGCCTTGTGACCTCGAAGGGCTTCAATCACCACGAGGTGCTTGCCGCCAAGATAAGCCATCCCGCTCTTCAGATGAAGGATATTACTAAGGCCACGTATGTCTATCAAACTCGAACTATAGCCAAAGGAGTCGAGCAGTTGAGCGAGCTGTTTGGCACCTTCCTCGTTGGTGCGCTGCGAGATTCCGATAAAGAAGTGTTCGCCGGCCTCGCAAACGTCGCCGCCATCGACGGTGCCGGGTTCGGAGATTGAGTGTAATTCACGATAGTGTTCACGCAGAACCGGCACGATGCCATCGATCTCGCCGAGCCTGCTAGGGGCTCCGGGACGCGTAATCACCGTGCCGCGAGGAGTCAGCACCGCCGTGTCTTCGACAAACGTGGAGTCAGGATACCGTTCGTCAGGATCCAATCGAATCAATTGCAGGCTACACGATTCAAGCACCCCGCAATAAGCCTCGTGCTGCTGGAGTGTTCGTTCAAAGACAGGCGAGCCTAAATCGACGCTGGTGAGTCCCGAAGCGAAATTCCGACCCGGCGCTCTTACGATTGCTTTTGTGCACAAGGTGGCCATCAGTATACTAAACCCTTGACGTTATCTTGATGCCAGCGTTAGGGTAAATGCATGAAAGAGATCATCATTAACATCGATGACGAACTCTATGATCGGGCAAAAGAAAGCGTGGCTGACCTCGAATCCTCTGTCAACGAGCACGTAACAAGCTACCTCCGATCGTTGAATAGCGATGACGCGCGTATTGCTGCAGCGCGGTCTCACATGGAAGAATTGTTCAATACAACCAAAGGATTTGGGGTAGGCCAGAGGCCCTCACGAGAAGAAATGCATGAACGCGGAAGTGTTCGTTGACACAAACGTCTTCCTCTATGCCATTAGCGATCAAGCTGAAGAGCAAGCTAAGACGGATCGCGCCCGTGCCTTGTTGCTTACTCAGGAATGGGGCTGGTCAGTCCAAGTCGCAGGCGAGTTCTTTGTAACCGCCACATCTGCCAAACGCCAATTTCAACTCTCTCCCAGGCAAGCAGCAGAGTTCGTAAAAACCTGGCTCAACTTTCCGACGGCTTCGTTAGATCCGGCAACAGTACTTCGAGCACTCGAAATTCAGGAGCGTTTTCAGGTGAATTACTGGGATGCCGCAATTATCGCTGCTGCGGCCGAACTTGGCTGTCACACGATATACACCGAGGACCTGAACGATGGTCAGAACTACGATGGTGTGACGGTCGTCAATCCATTTCGGATTGACGTCACTTCACATGGCCCATCAATCGCTTGATAGTCGGAGTTAACACTGCAAGAATCACTGCCGAGACCAGTAACCCCACGGCAATCCCGCCGTAGAGCTTAGTCAATCGCTCCGGGTTGGCGAGGTAGAACCCGGAGAGATATCCCGCCAGTTTGCTGCCCAGCGACGAGGCCAAAAACCAAACGCCCATCATGATGCCGACAAGTTTTGCCGGCGAAAGCTTGGTAACCGTGCTGAGCCCGACCGGACTCAAACACATCTCTCCACAAACTTCCAAAAAGTACAGGCCCACCAGCCACAAAGGACTAATCTTTCCGTAAGCCGTCAACATCGACGCCGGAACCATCAGCAGGTAAGCCGCGCCGATGAATAGCAGCCCGAGGGTAAACTTCACCGGACTTGACGGCTGCCGATCCTTCAGGCTTACCCACAAGTATGAAAATACCGGCGCGAGCAAGATCACAAAGAACGGTGTGCACGATTGTAAGTAACTCGACGGGAATCCAATCCCAAATATCTCCGTGCGCACAAGCTCTTTCGCAAACAGATTCAAACTCGCGCCCTTCTGCTCGTACGCAGCCCAAAATAAAATCGTAAAGATAAAGAAGATGAAAATCGCTGTGATGCGTTTCCAGTCGCCTGCTGTTAATGGCTGCTTCGCCGCGATCTCATTTGCTTTAGCAGTCGCGCGCTTCTTGAGCTTCCTGCCCACGTGTGCCAACCACCTGCCAAAAAGGACGAACACGATCAGACCGATGATCATCCCCACGCCCGCAGCACCAAAGCCCCAGTGCCAACTCTTCGCCGGATCGAAACCGTTGTTAACGAGAACTCGCTTGAAGCTGTCGCTTTGGGCCAGGTAGCCGCAAACAAGCGGCGCTAAAACGGCTCCGATATTTATGCCCATGTAAAAGATTGAAAAACCACTATCGCGGCGACGATCGTTCTCGCCATACAGCCCACCGACCATGGCACTGATGTTTGGCTTGAGCAAGCCTGTGCCGGCAGCGATCAGGATCATGCCGAGATAGAAGAACGACATTGAGTGAAACACCATTGAGAAATGGCCAGAGGCGATGATGAGTCCGCCGAGGAAGACAGCCAGACGCGCGCCGAGCAAATAATCTGCGGCGAGTCCGCCCGGCAGGGCAGTTAAATAAACGGCCATCGTGTAGGTGCCGTAGATCGACGCAGCGTGCTTCACATCGAATCCGAGGCCCCCCTGCGCCGGCGGTGCGACCATATAAAGGACAAGAATGGCGCGCATGCCGTAATAGCTGAATCGCTCCCAAAGCTCCGTGAAGAAGAGCGGGGCAAGCCCCTTTGGGTGTCCGATAAAGGCTTCGTCGCGTACGGGTGCGGCTTCGAGTTCAGTAATCATTTGCGCGGCAATATATCCCGCCAAGGCGCAAAGACGCAAAATTTTAATCCTTTGCGTCTTTGCGCCTTGGCGGGAAACTTCTGCTTAATCTCCAGCATCTATCATCAACAATCGAAAGACCACTCTCCCGAGACGCAGCCACACTTCCGGATCCGGGATCTGCTATGAACAAAACCAAGCTGTCGCTGATACTGCTATTGAGTGTTTCTTTCTCCTTCAATGTTTACGCCCAGTCAGGACGCAATCGCACGACCGAGCCGAAACCCGGTAAGGCTGAACCAGCGAAACCGGCGGACACGAAGGACGAGAGTGTGAATGAGTCGCGCATCGGTCCTGAAGGTGAGACTGTCGAGGGCGACGTCGTTCGCTTCGATACTAACCTGGTAACCATCCCCGTCACTGTTCTCGATCGTTACGGCAGATACGTCCCTCTTCTCCGTCGCGAAAACTTTCGCGTCCTGGAAAACGGCGTCGAACAGAAGATTGCTTACTTCGCCACCACTGATGCGCCTTTCAGCGTCGTGCTGCTGATCGATACCAGCGGCTCGACGCAGTTTCGCCTCGACGACATTCAGGACGCAGCGATCAAGTTCGTTGACAAGCTGAAGCCGTCGGATAGCGTGATGGTGATGTCGTTTGACGATCGCATTGAAGTGCAATGCAAAGCGACAACTGATCGGAACGTGATCGCGAAGGCCATTCGCCGCACGCGCACCGGTGGAGGCACGCGGCTCTACGATGCCGTCGGAGACATTCTGACTAACCAACTCCAGACTATCCCCGGTCGCAAAGCAGTTGTTCTTTTCACGGACGGTGTAGACACCACCAGTCATCGTTTTTCTTACGACAAAACAATCCGCCTCGCCGAAGAATCTGACGCGCCAATCTATTCGGTTGATTACGACACTTCCGGCGGTAGCGGCACCATTTACGGCGGGGGAGGAATACCTTTGCCCGGCGGCCGCGGCACTGTTCTCGGTCTGCCTTTGCCCCGCCCCGGAATCCCGGGAACGACGACGGGCGGCGCTACACCCGGCGATTACCGGAGAGCCGTATCCTACCTGCACGCGCTCTCAGATAGCACCGGAGGCCGCTTCTACAGTGGTGATTCATTATTCGGGATCGCCCAGGCGTTCACCTGGATCGCCGAAGAGCTCGGACGGCAGTACAGTCTCGGCTATTACCCTTCAACAACAGGTAAAGAGGGGGAACGACGACAGATAAAAGTGAAAGTTACTGAGGCGGATTTGGTGGTGAAGGCCCGCGATAGTTACATCTATTCCGGATCCAGATACTCGGCGTCAAAATAACCACGATTAGCTCTGGTAAAAGAACTTCCCCTGCATCTCCCAGTTGCCCAGGTTGAACTGCCGCTGCGCGCCACAGCTCAGACAGGTTCGATAGGCCCGCCCCTCACGGGAGAACGGCCGGCTCAGCTCTCCATGCCAACAACCAAATACTCGCGTCACAAAATTGCTAAATTTTCCAGCCAATGCCTGCATGATGTTTTACCTCTTTCCAAAAAACCTTCGAACAGTAACGCGCAAAGAAACATCGAATAGGGTCATCAAGCGCTACCGCGCCCGGTTCTTTGGCCTTATACTAATGGACTTTAACTGAAGATTCTGGAGAGTTAACGATTGAGTGAGCACCCCGCAGACAACGTAACTCGGCTTCTGATCGAGCTCTCCAACGGAGATCGAGCCGCGGTTGATCTTTTACTACCCGTCATCTACGATGAACTGCGCAAGCTCGCGGCCAATTATCTGAGGCGTGAACGGCCGGATCACACCCTGCAACCGACCGCGCTGGTTCATGAGGCGTACCTTCGCCTCATCGATCAGACGAGGGTGAACTGGCAAAATCGCGCCCATTTTTTCGGAGTTGCTGCACAGATAATGCGTCGCTTGCTGGTGGATCATGCGCGCAAGCACAACGCGGAAAAGCGTGGCCAGGATTTCCAGAAACTCTCTCTGGATGAAAACATCGATCGGGCGGTTGAACGAAGCGCGGAATTGATTGCGCTCGACGATGCTCTAAAAACCCTGGCAACGTTCGACGCGCAAAAGGCACGCATGGTCGAGTTGCGCTACTTCGGTGGCCTCTCTATTGAAGAGACAGCAGACGTTTTGGGTGTCACTCCTACAACCATCAAACGTCACTGGCGATTTGCCAAGGCCTGGCTTCATGGAGAAATGCAAAAAAATAGTTGATGCACGCAGCAAGTCCAATCCACTTCATTGCTAATTGCCGATTTCCGATTGCTGATTGATTTCAATTGGCAATTGGCAACCGGCAATTGGCAATAGCGCTCAAAAAGCGTAATGACCCCTGAACGCTGGCGACAAGTTGAAGAAATCTTTCAGGCGGCGCTCGATCTTTCACCGGGAGAACGAACGCGCTACGTGTCCGAAGTGTGCGCAAAGGATACGGAACTGAAGCGCGACGTCGAGGTACTCCTCTCGCAGTACGACAGTGCCGCAGAACTGCTGGAAGAACCGCTTTACGGAAACACCGAACTGAGCGTCCTTGAGTCGTTTATCGAAGAGAAGGACCCGATGATCGGGCGCCGCCTGGGCTCTTATCGAATCGAGCGAGAGATTGGGCGCGGCGGCATGGGCGCCGTTTATGAAGCATCGCGCGCCGACAATGAGTTCAATAAACGAGCGGCAATAAAACTAGTCAAACGCGGGATGGATACCGATTTCATCCTGCGTCGCTTTCGTAAAGAACGACAGATACTCGCGGCTCTCGATCACCCGCACATCGGCGGTCTGCTTGACGGCGGAACAACGGAAGACGGTCTGCCCTACTTCGTCATGGAGTACATCGAAGGGCAACCACTCTACACTTACTGCGACAGTCACAATTTGAACATTACTGAGCGGTTGAAACTCTTCCGCTCGATTTGCGACGCCGTCCACTATGCGCACCAGAAGCAGGTGGTGCACCGCGACATCAAACCTTCAAACGTGCTCGTCACTTCCGAAGGCGTACCAAAGCTGCTCGACTTCGGCATTGCGAAGTTACTAAATCCGCAACTTGCAGGCGACATCACGCACGATCCAACGGCAACCGCGATGCGTTTGATGACTCCGGAATATGCGTCACCGGAACAGGTGCAGGGCGCGCCCACAACACCAACCACCGACGTCTATTCACTCGGTGTCTTGCTTTACGAGTTGCTCACCGGTCACAGGCCATACCGGCTGGTGAATCGAGCCCCGCACGAGATCGCGCGCGTCATCTGTGAAGAAGCACCGGCGCCTCCCAGCATCATCATCACTCGCACTGAAGATCTCTTGCCGAGTCTCTCAACCGGCGGCGATGAAGCGACGACACTCAAGCGGCTCTACACCACGCGTGGCGCCACTCTCGAAACACTACGCCGCGAACTTTCCGGCGATCTCGACAACATCGTGATGCAGGCCTTGCGCAAAGAGCCGGAATGGAGATACCAGACGGCCGCCGACCTGCGCGACGACATCACGCGTTATCTCGAAGGTCGTCCCATCTCGGATCTGCCTGATCCGCCTCACGCGAGCATGTTGCTCCGGCCGGACTCGGAAAACTCATTGGCCGTGCTGCCCATGAAGTTGATGGACATCAACCAACCGGAAACCGGTCCCGACTATCTGGGAACAGGTCTGGCGGATGCTCTCATCACGCGACTCAGCGCAATTCGTAGTTTCGCCGTCAGACCAACCAGCAGTGTGCTACGTTACGGAGCGGACGCGGATCCTCTGCGCGCCGGCCGCGAGCTCGGAGTTACGTTCGTGTTGGACGGCAGGATCAGACGCGCCGCGGATCGTATTCGCGTCACGATCCAGTTGCTCAACGTCAGAGATGAGACAACGGCATGGGCCGGCCAATTTGACGAGCAGTTTACAGACGTTCTGAATCTTGAAGACGTGATCTCTTCGCACGTTGCTGAAGCGATCGTGCCGCATCTGACTGTTGACCAACGACTACGTCTCGCCAAGCGCGGCACAGACAACCCGCAAGCGCACGAAGCTTACCTGCGCGGTCGCTATTACTGGAACACGTTCACCGAAGACGGTTTTGCGCGCGCGATTGTTTGTTACCAGCAGGCCATCGCACTCGATCCCAGATACGCATTGGCTTACGCCGGGGTGGCTAACTATCACAACTGGCTCGGCGTCTTCAGTGTCATGCCGTTCGCCGAGTGTGCGGCTGCCGCGTATGAAGCCGCGTCAACAGCCGTGGAGATCGATCCGAACCTCGCTGAAGCACACACTGCGCTGGGCCAGGCGATACTCTGTCGCGACTTTGCGTGGGCCAGTGCCGAGCATCACCTGGTGCGCGCGATCGAGCTCGACCCGAACTACTCGCCGGCGCGCGTCTGGTACGCTTTGCAGCTTGCGATGGAAGGTCGTTTCAGTGAGTCGCTGCGCGAGGCGCACACTGGTCGAGATCTGGATCCGCTGGCGGTCATTTCGCGCTTCAGCCTGCTCTGGTGTTCGTATCACGCGCGCCGTTTTGACGAGGCATATCGTCTTGCGAGCGCGACGCTGGAGAACGAGCCACGCAACTTGATGATGCTCTACGGCTCGAGTTTCGCCCTTAGTCATCTCGGCCGCCACGAGGAAGGCATCGAAGCTGCCGAACGTTGTGTCGAGTTGATGGGCAAAGCTTCTCATACGCTCGGCAGGCTCGGCAGTGCTTATGCCGCTGCGGGAAACATCGAGGCCGCCCAGAACACACTAAACGAGATGCACCTGCTTGCCGAGCGGCGCTACGTTTCGCCATATCATCTCGCACTCGTTACCTGCGCACTGGATCGACCTGAAGAGGCAATCGATCTGCTCGAACAGGCATATCAGACCGGCGACGCCAAAGTGCTCTGGATGGGAGTAGATCCCGAACTGGATCCACTTCACGGTAACCCGCGTTTCAACGACCTGCTGCGCAAACTGGACCATCGGCTGGCCGCCCTTCCTGCGATTGCCGGCCAGTTGCAGACAGATCACGAATCGATCGCGGTACTTCCTTTCAGAGTTCTCAGTCCGCCTGGAGAGAACACTGGTGACGAGTATCTCGGCATCGGGCTCACCGACGCACTGATTACTCGACTCAGCAACGTGCAGCGTCTCGTCGTGCGCCCGACGAGCAGCGTGATGCGTTATCGAGGCGCGAACGTCGATCCGCTCATTGCCGGACGTGACCTCGGCATCGACTATGTTATCGACGGCACCATCAGGCGCGTAAACAATCGAATTCGCGTGACGGCGCAACTACTGGATATCAGTGAAGGCGTAACCTGTTGGGCCGAGCACTTCGACGAAGACTCAACCGACGTGCTCCAGATCGAAGATTCCATCTCCGAGAAAGTCGCGTCGGCCTTATTGCCGCAGCTCACAGGCGATGAAAAACGCCAGTTATCCAAACGCGGCACCGACAGTTCCGAAGCTTTCGAGTCTTATCTTCGTGGACGTTATTACTGGAGCTCTTACACGGAAGTGGGTCTCGCCAAAGCGCTCGAGTGTTACAAGCAGGCGATCAGACTCGATCCGGATTATGCGCTGGCCTACACAGGCATCGCCGACTACTACAATTGGCTTGGTGTCTTCGGCATCCGGCCGTTTGCTGAAACCTCGGCGGCGGCAAAACAGTCGGCCGCCAAAGCAGTGGAACTCGATTCAAGTTCCGCGGAAGCTTACAGCGCACTCGGCTTCGCGACTGTTTGTCATGACTTCGACTGGGCCGTAGCCGAAGGCCAACACCGCCGCTCGATCGAGATCAATCCAAACTATGCCACGGGCCATCACTGGTACGCGTTTCACCTCGTGATGGAAGGACGCTTCGATGAGGGCATCGAGCAGATGTTGCGCACGCGCGAACTCGATCCGATCTCGCCGAGTGTGCTTCAGGCGCTCGGCTGGTGTTATTACCACGCGCGCCGCTTCAACGAATCGATCAGCACTTTTCAAAACATGCTGGAAGCCGTTCCCGACTTTCCGTATGGGCTCGTCACTTACGCCTGGGTGCTGCGACACACGGGCGAGACCGACGAAGCGGTCAAGGTCGCGGAGAAAGCGTTGGAACTTTCGGGAGGCAGCCAGTTCTACCTTTCTGTTTTGGGCAGTACGTATGCAGCGGCCGGAAAACAAAAAGAAGCGCACGCCACCCTCGAACGATTGGCCCAGATGTCGGTTCACAGCTACGTTTCACCGTTCCACCTTTCGTTGATTCACCTGCATCTTGGTGAACGCGAACGGGCGCTGGAATTACTGCTCGAGGCTTATGCGATCAAGGATGCGTGGGTAGTGTGGCTCGGTGTTGAGCCGCAGTTTGATCCCCTGCGCGGCGAGCCTGCGTTCGAAGGAATCTTGCGCGACATGCGCCATCCCACGATGTATCGCAAGCTGGCGCGAAAGGCAGCAGCGAGTAGCACTGAGCGCAGAAGGAAGCCGGCGCCACACATTCCTCCGGTAACCAGGCAGATTCTGATGCCGGCTCCCGAGACTCAAGCGGGAGAGAATGAGGAAGCTCGTCAACTTTACACGGCCGGTCGTTACTATTCGACGAGACGAACAGCCGAAGGTTTGCGCCAGGCGATCGAACGTCTCGAGCGTGCAGTTGAGCTCGATCCTGAGTTTGCCATTGCTCACGCGGAACTCGCCGACTGCTACGCGTTACTCAACTGGTACGTCGAGCCACCGCCGCCTGGAGCGTGGGAGCGCGCGAAAGAATCGGCGCTGCGCGCAGTGGAAGCTGATCCGGAGTTGCCCGAAGCGCATGCGTCATTGGGTTTCGTCAGGCTTCACTACGATCGCGATTGGGTCGCTGCTGAACGCGAACTGCGGCGGGCAATTCAATTGAAGCCGAGCAACCAGGTGGCCCATCGTTGGTATGCGTACAGTTTGTCGGCCATGGGTCGTCACGACGAGGCGTATGCTGAAATCGAGCGCGCGCGACAGATCTCGCCACAGTCGGCGGTGATTGCCACGGCTGTCGCGAACGTGTTGTTCCTTGCCGGTAAGTTCGACGAAGCAGTGAAGCAATGTCGCAAAGCCCTCGAGCTTGACCCGGGCGCGGTTGCCGCCCACACGATTCTGCGTTGGGCGTACGAGTTGAAAGGAATGCACAACGAAGCGCTGGCTGCATTCGAACAGGAACGAAGTTTCGCGGGCGATACGCCGACGACGCATGCCAAACGCGCTCACGTGCTTGCCGCGATCGGAAAACGCGAAGAAGCGCAGACGATTCTGAACGAGATCATCAGCAAGCGTAATCAGAATTGGGTAACGGCGTATGAGATCGCCATCATCTACACCTGGATCGGCGACTTTGACAATGCGTTTCGCTGGCTCGCGCAGGCCGAACGCGAACACGCGGTTGGTTTCACCTTTGTGCGTGTCGATCCCCACCTGGCGCGACTCCGTTCCGATCCGCGCTTTGCTGATTTGTTAAGAGAGACGGAGAAGACTATTCCTTAATCCACAGAGTATCTCTGCGGCCCTCTGCGTATTTCGGCGTTCTCTGCGTTAAAGGCTATTTCAACGCAGAGGTCGCCGAGATACGCAGAGGGCCGCAGAGGACAACAATATGAATCGAGAAACCTTAGATTCGTGGGTGCGTGAAGTTGTAGCCTGGCACTTCAATCCCGAAACTGGCTGTCCTTTCTGGTTAGACTTTGCCAAAGATCTTTCGTGGGATCCCCGCAAAGAGATTCAGACTTACGACGATCTTTCGCGGTTCGGTTTTTTTCAGGACGAATGGTTGCGCGGTGGTCCCGTGCGTCGCTGGGTGCCGAAAGGTTATGCCGGTCGGCCCGTCTATACGTTCGAGACTGGCGGCAGCACGGGCGTGCCGAAGTCGCGCATCAACATCGAAGATTTCCGACTGGACTACGAAGCCTTCAGCAAAACGTTGCCGGAGGCATTCTTTCCGCGAGACTCCGACTGGTTGTCGCTTGGACCAACTGGTCCGCGCCGTCTGCGTCTGGCCGTCGAACACCTCGCGCAATATCGTGGCGGCATCTGTTTCATGATCGATCTCGATCCACGCTGGGTCATCAAATTGATCAAGATGGGCCAGCCGAAGATGGCCGAGCAGTACAAGCAGCACGTGGTCGAACAGGGTCTAACGCTGCTGCGCGCGCACGACAATATTCGCTGTCTCTTCACTACCCCGAAGCTTCTGGAAGCGCTCTGCGAAAAAGTGTCGCTGAAGAAGATGGGGATCACCGGCGTGTTTTGTGGCGGCACTGAGATGACTCCGCAGTTTCATCGCTTTGCAGTGGAAGAATTGCTCGAAGGTGCGTACTTCGCGCCGACGTATGGCAACACGCTGATGGGTCTTGCAGTACACAAACCGCGGCAGGTGGAAGACAACTACGCCATCATCTATTATCCACCGAGGCCACGGGCGATGATTGAAGTTGTCGATCCGGATGAGCCGGATCGCGTGGTGGACTATGGTGAAACCGGACGCGTGCGCTTAACGACTTTAACAAAGGAATTCTTCATGCCACGCTTTCTGGAACGCGACGAAGCCGAGCGCGAGCCTCCATGCGATCTTTATCCGTGGGACGGCGTGCGCAACGTCCGCCCCTTCTCTCGTTTTCAAACGAGCGTCGTCGAAGGAGTGTATTGATTGCCGATTGCCGATTGCCGATTGCCAATTGCCGATTTGAAATCCTGTAAATCTTGAAAATCTTGTAATCCTGTCTATGTTTCACCTTCCCATCTTGCGCCAAGGTAATCCTTATAAAAGCCTCGACATCGCGCGCGTCGCTCATTACCAAACGCGCGAGCTCTTCGTCGAAGTCAGCCAGGCAAACGCAGGCCTTATTCGCCGCGACCTCGGCCGCCAAAACATCGCCAAATCAATCCTGGAGCGCTTATCAACGCGCGAACTCGTGAACATCTGTTCTCGCGCCGCCGAGCATTTCACTAACGACTCTTTACCTCTCGGCGACTCATCACAAGCTCCTGAAGACTACGTCGCACAAGTCTCCGCCACGACGGGAATGCCATACGTCCTCGCGCGCCGGAACATGCTAAAGATCAAGAGCATGCTCGCCAGCATGGAGAGCGTACTCAACGGTCTCACACGAAATCTCGATTGGGAGATTCTCGATCGCGGCTTTGGTGACTCTGACGGCCACCCGGTGAGTTTCTTTCCGCGCACTCAGTCGCTCGGTGCGGTGTTACCAAACAACTCACCGGGCGTGCATTCACTCTGGATTCCAGCATTTCCGCTCCGCATTCCGCTCGTGCTCAAACCCGGCAGCGCCGAGCCCTGGACTCCATACCGCATCATTCAGTCGTTAATTAAAGCCGGCGCGCCGCATGAGGCTTTCAGTTTTTACCCTACCGATCACGCGGGCGCGGGAGAGATCCTGCGTGGCTGTGGTCGTTCGATGGTTTTTGGCGATGCATCAACTACGGGCATGTGGGAGAACGATCCACGCGTTGAAATACATGGACCAGGTTACAGCAAGATCATCATCGGCGAAGACTGCGTCGAAGATTGGGAACAATACCTCGACGTTATAATCGCTTCGATTGCCGATAACGGAGGCCGTTCGTGCGTTAACGCTTCTGCGGTTTGGGCGCCGGCGCACGTTGAAGAGATCGCCGAAGCCCTCGCGAAGAAGCTGGCTCAGATCGTTGCACGTGCGGCAGACGACGAGCGCGCTCAGCTCGCGCCGTTTGTCGATCCGCAGGTCGCGAATCGTATCAACGCGATCATCGATCAGGGTTTGAGCGAGCCGGGTGCGCGTGACGTTACCGCCGCTTACCGCGATGGCGAACGTCTCGTTAACTGGAACAACTGTTCGTACCTGCTTCCCACGATCATCCGCTGTGATCCCGATCATTCATTGGCGATGAAGGAGTTTCTCTTTCCGTTTGCGAGCGTGGTAAAGGTGGACCAGGACGAGATCTCGAAATGGCTTGGTCCAAGCCTGGTGGTCACGGCTATCACCAAAGATCCGAAACTGATTCAGAGATTGGTCGCTTCACCGCGCATCGATCGTCTTAATGTCGGCGCGCTTCCCACCAATCAGATCGGTTGGGACCAACCGCATGAGGGCAACCTCTTTGAACATCTTTACGCGCGTCGCGCATTCCAACACGCCGTTGCTGTTTGAGGACTCGAGGTGAGAATTCTTTATCTCACAGGTGGGGCGGGCCGGATGTATTGCGGCAGTTGCCTGCGCGACAATGCGATGGCGACCGAGCTGATGGCGCGCGGTCATGACGTGTTGCTCCTGCCTGTTTACACACCGACGTTCACGGACGAACCAAATGTCAGTCGCGATCACGTTGTGTTAGGCGGCATCAGTGCGTATCTGGAGCAGTATGTTCCGTTCTTTCGCAAAACGCCGCGCTGGCTGGATCGCTTGTGGGACTCGAAAACTGTTTTAGATCTCGCGTCACGGCGTTCTATTTCGACGAACCCGAAGATGCTGGGTGAGATGACTGTGTCGGTTCTGAAAGGCGAAGACGGATTTCAGCGCAAGGAGATCGACAAGTTTCTCGACTGGCTGAAGAACGAGTCGCCGCCGGATGTCGTCAATCTTCCTTACACACTGCTGCTCGGCCTGGCTGAACCAATCAAACAAGCTTTGAAGGCGCCGCTTCTCTGCACGCTGCAGGGCGAAGATCTTTTTCTCGACGGTTTACAGGATCCGTATCGCACTCAGTCGCTCAATCTGATCCGTGAAAATCTGTCACATGTAGATCTGTTTTTATCCGTGTCCGAGTATTACGCCGGTTTCATGCCTGGTTACCTCGGTATTCCGAAGGAGAAGATCCGCGTTGTGCCGCTGGGGATCAATCCGCAGGGTTTCGAGTTACGCGAGCGTAACCGCCGTGGTCCATTCACGGTTGGTTTTCTCGCGCGTATCGCGCCGGAAAAGGGGCTGCACGTGTTAGCGGAAGCGTATCGTATTCTGCGGCAGTCGGGAGAGTTGCCTGAAGGAAGATTCGAAGCTGCGGGTTACATGGCGGCTGATTGCAAATCATATCTCGACGGTATTCAGAAGCGTTTGAAAGATGCCGGGCTCGACGGCGAGTTTCACTATCGTGGCGTTTTGGATCGCGCGGAGAAGATCGCGTTCCTGCGCCAGCTCGATGTGATGTCGGTGCCGGCGACTTACGATGAGCCGAAGGGAGTTTCTTTACTGGAAGCGATGGCGTGCGGTGTCCCGTTGGTCCAACCACGGCGTGGTGCGTTTACCGAGATCCTTGAAACTACTGGCGGCGGTCTGCTGGTCCAACCTGACGATCCGCAGAGTCTTGCTGAAGGAATCCTGAGGCTGGCTAAAAACAACGAGCTCGCGGAAGACTTGAGCGCGAACGGTTTCCAGGGAGTGCGCGAGCACTACACGGCCGCGCACATGGCGGATAGGGTTTTGGAGTGCTATAACGAAGCAGTCAGAAATCCGTCTCCATCCGTGTTAATCCGCGGCTAAAATGTATGTCTTTTGTCGCCGGCGACGATCTCATCTTTCAACTCGAGAGCGGGTTCGGACTGCTGCGCGTGCTGGCTGTTGAAGGCGAAGGCGCAGAAACGATCTGGCATTTGCTGGCCTACGACGAGTTTTTCCCTGACGTCGAATCAGCAGAAACCGCTCTCAGCGGCGCCCTTGCATTGCCCGTGCGCAAAGCACACATGGCGCTCACGAATCGTGCCTTCGAACGTACCCCCGCCGCGCGACTCGGCAATCGTCCTGTAACCGACGACGAACTGATCGCATACAACAAATGGCTCAACAGCGATCGAGAGGTCTCCGATCGCTCAGCTTTATTGATGCTCGGAATCCGCTAACGATAAAAGCTTCGAGGTGTCTCTTTGCGTCTTCCTTTGCGCCTTTGCGCCTTCGCGCGAATAACTCTTTCTTTTGCGCTTCTTCTTTCCGCGGCCCTCGCAGCCCGCGTCGAACGCCTGATCGACACGTGGCGTCCGACACACTACCTCGTCAACATCACCCTCAATGATCAACTCTCCGAGATCACTTCCGCGAACGCTCGCATTTACGTCTCTATCCTGAAACCGACTCGCACGATCGATCTCGACTTCGGAGATCTGACCGTTGACGGTGTGAGTCTCAACTCGGCTTCAATTCCATTCACACATCAGAACGGGAAACTTGTAGTAACGCTGCCCCAGGCCGCGAGTCCGGGCGATTCGTTCGTGCTCACCGTGGACTACCACGGCAAACCGAAAGACGGGCTGATCCTCACCAACGATAAAGACGGCAAACCCTCGGCAGTCGGCGACAACTGGCCCGACAGGGTGCATCAATGGATCCCCACGTTGGACCATCCTTCCGCCAAGGCGACAATCACGTTCAACATCACGGCGCCGGCACGCGACGAAGTGGTCGCCAACGGGCGCTTGGACCACGTCGAGACAACGGCCAACGGTCAACGCACCTGGACCTTTTCTGAAGGTGTCCCGATCCCACCATATTGCATGATCATAGGCGTGGGCCAGTTTGCGCGACTCGAGCCGGCGCAGCAGGCAGTGACGCCGCTGTCGTACTACGTGGCCCAGTCAGAGGGCCAGTTAGCGCAAACAGGATTCGCACCGGCGATTCCGTCATTGCAGTTCTTCACGCAAACGATCGCTCCTTATCCTTACGAGAAGCTGGCGTTGATTGTCGGCGCTACTCGTTACGGCGGCATGGAAAACTCGAGCGCGATCGTCTTCACGAATAATCTGTTCAAGCGCAATTCTTCCGCGCGCATAAGTACCACGTACGGAATTCCGGCCAACAACGTCAGCCTGATCGCACACGAGATCGCGCATCAGTGGTTTGGCGATTCGGTGACCGAGTCAACCTGGTCTGATGTTTGGTTGAGCGAGGGGTTTGCCACTTATTTCGCGGGTCTGTTCCTGCAGCGTTTTGAAGGTGAAGATGCTTTTCAGGTGTACATGAATGGTGCGGCGACGACTGTCTTTGCATACGAGAAGAAACGCCGCGCGCCCATCTTCGATCGCGATACTGAGGATCTCATGGAGCTTCTCAACGCGAACAGTTACCAGAAGGGCGCGTGGGTGCTGCACATGTTGCGCTCGAACTTGGGTGACGAGGCATTCTTCCGCGGGCTCAGAAAGTACTACGAAGCGCACAAGAATGCGACGGCGAGCACTGAAGATCTGCGTGCGGCGCTCGAGCAGTCGTCGGGTAAAAACCTCCGCGCCTTTTTTGCACGCTGGGTATACGACAGTGGTCATCCGCAGTATGAGCTGACTTGGGAGTGGGTTCGAAATAAGAGCTTGAGGATTACGCTAAACCAGCTTCAGCCCGGCAATGTTTTTCTCGATCCGCTGCCCATCACCATCTCAACCGCGCGCGGTTCGAAAGACATTCTTCTCAAACCCACCGGCAAACAATTGCTCGAAAACATCCGATCAACCGAGAAGCCACTGCGCATCGAAATCGATCCGCGCAACACTCTTCTAAAAGAGGCAACGGTGAAACCTATTTGACACCTTCCCCTCCCTCTCCTATCATCCCCTGCATGTCGGGGCGTGGCTCAGCCTGGTAGAGCGCACGGTTCGGGACCGTGAGGTCGGAGGTTCGAATCCTCTCGCCCCGACCAATAACTTACCTTCAATCAACTACTTACAGTCGTGTGCGTTAACGGTCCTGTTTCATACTGTGGCCAATTTGTGGACAAAATTTCTTGATTCAAGGAATTAACCACTGTTAGCTCCGACGCGATCGGCCAAAAACCACCTAAAAACGAGAAAGTTGAAAGCGGTTCCTTACTGATGGTCCAATTCATCACCCCTCGGAACCGTGGCTCTTCACGTTGTTAAATCGTTCATTAGCTTAGGATAGCGTTAGTTCACAAGAAGACAGACCGTGTGGGCGGTGCGTTCCTAAATTACGGATTCACATTCCTTCAGCGCAGCATTCTCCAGCGACAGGACCTACATACATACACGTTCTTTTAAAACCGTCTGCTCCTTCAGCTCAGGCAGCCTGCAAATGTCCGCGGCTTCCGGTGCCGCGGTACCTGGTAAGTCGCGTAGCTGATCTGGTGTTCACGAAGACGTTCTTGAGCGCGTGTTCTGCTTCGCGATTGCTTTCACGATCGCGATGATTTGGATGGTCCCTGAATATACTCTTCCACGATGAGGTCTCCTCGCTAGGACTACAACGAATATCGTCCACACGGCTCGCCGGACCAGCAAACGCCAAGCGAATTTGTGGCCGGTTGCAACAAACCCGAACCGATCCAAAAGCGGGATTTTTAACTCATGAAATGGTCCAATGATCGGGGAGGTGTCATCGGATGGCTACCGGTTCTTTGCGCTGGACGCGAAAACAGGGCGATTGAAATTCACGTTGGACGCCAAAGGCGCCGTGTTCTCTTCGCCTGCAGTCGCTGGCGATATTGTTTACGTCGGCGTATGGAATGGGCGGCTGCTGGCGGTTGATGTGAAATCGGGCAAACTGATGTGGGATTTTCAGACTGCAGGATCCCATGAAGATGTTGAAGCCGGATGGCAGTTTGAACAACGAGGCGATCTATGCACGTTATTTTGGTGATTACCAGGACATGCTGCTTGCGTTTTATCGAATGTTCTCCGTGGGTGCAATCTGGTCTTCACGAGTCGTCGATAACGGGGTGGTCTATTTTGGCAGTACGGATGGGTCGTTATATGCCGTTCACTAAAGCCTGCGAAACACCGCGCGGGATTGGAGGGTCTTGGGGTCAGCTCCGAACAGGCAAAGGCAGAACGATGAAACACTCGCCTCGTGAACGGGCGGGAACACATCTGAATGGCAGGTCGATCCGACACAGCTCTTTGACGCACTAGGAGCGGGGCTCATTCTCTCTCCTGCGACTATCAAATCTTTTCGCGATGGACATCGTTCCAGAATTATCAAGATCCTGAACTCCTAAAGATCGCGGACGTATCGAATCGATATCGCGTGATTCTCACTGAATGTACCTACGAGATTAACGCTTTGTGAGGCGCCGCTGAAGCCCGCGTACACCGAGCTCGAAGTGCGGTAATAGCCGGAAGTTGTGAGGTTATCGAAAATTCCCTTAGGATCGCGGAAGCCGCCCAACTTCGCGGCGAATCCTGACTTGCCTCCCTCAATCAATGCCTTGTATGCAGCACCCGCGCTCCCATAAGTATCAAACAAGTCTTGCCAGTCCTTCTGCGAAGGAATTCGCCAACCCGCGGGCGGTCTCGTAACCGAAGTGGCGCGCCCCGTATACAATCGTCCATATATCTTCTCGTTGCCAGGCAAGTTGTTGTAGGCATACGACTCAACCGGCTCGTTGTAAGCAAGATTCTCAGCCATCCATAACTGGTTGTTGAGGAGTGAGACTGGATAAACCCTGCCGTCGCGCGGATCGACGAACATCAGCGCATTGATGAAGACGGTAAACTGCATGCTGTTCAGATAACCGCCGTTCCCGTCGAACGCCTGCAGGGTCGTAAAGATGGGCATACTCTGTGTCATACCCGGAATGTTGAGCGTGAAATTATCGTAAGCCACCGGCAGTGGATCCGGATAAATCTTCCCCACTATGTTCATGCCGGGATAACTGCAAATCAGATTTACCGATGCCACATTAAACATGGCCCACCGCAGGTTGATCGGAGACCAGTGTGTGGGTGTCGTGACAGAGATGACGGGAGTATCGCCGAAGAAGTTGAGGAGACCTCGCGTGGGTGGGGCTTTCTGCTTGACGATATCCAAAACGAAAACTGCGTCGTCGTATCGTGTGTTTTCGTCCTTCATGAAACCGGAAAAATTGATCATCATCTGCGTATGGCCTGGCGCGGTCAACGAAACGATCTTGCTGAACGAGAACGTGACGTTCGCTTCCTCGCCAGTGCCGATGATCTCCTGATTCGTGCCTACAGGCGTGAGCGACCAGGTCGGGTGCGGACGATCTCCCGAAGTAGGAAATCGTTTGATTTGCCAGCCTTCGGTCTGATCGATAGCAATGCCGCCGTCGATCTTCCAGGCCGAACCGACCGCCGGTTGGTCCGGGTCGTTGTCCGGCGCAAGCGCGCCGCTGGTACTGCCATACACGAACATCGCCGTCACCTGCGGTGTTTCCGTCCACTTCTTCTCGCCTGAATACAGCGGCGTCGTGCCAATGTTTTTGAAATTCAGAAAAATCGTGTTCTGCAGCGGATCGTTTTCCGTGGAAACGATGATGCTACCCTGACTGTCGAGCGATACCTGAAGCACGTCCAACAGGGATGCGTTCCCCGGCTTCGGCGGATTCGACGATGACAACGGTTCCTGCACCTGCACCGGAACATTGCCGGCCATGTTCTGGAAGACGATCTGCACAGCATCCGCTGCCGGCTGCGAATCAGTTTTGACCCCCGTAATCTTGAAAGATATTTTCTCTCCCTGCTCCCAATTCATTGGCGACGGGCCCGCGTAAGTGAGGACCAGCGAATCGTCGCCGCTTTCAAATGCATAGGTCCAGTTGTTCAGAACAATGCCCATCTTCTGCAGTTCGCCGGAGAGGAAGAACTGCGGCATGAAGATCTTCAAAGAAGATGCATTGGCGCCCGTCGTCAAAATGATCGTGTCGCTTTTATTAGTGAGCGAGACGTCGAGCTCTGCTTGTACCCCAATGTAAACGATCGGTTCACGATCGAGGACATTCAATACGGTCAGAGACACGTCTGGTGATCCGTTGGCCATCGCTGTTACTCCTCAAGGTTCTCTGATTTTTTCGCTGGCGTGAGTGGCTGGAGAGTATCGGCGTTCAGTCGCAGCCAACCCTCCAATAACGTTTGCGGCGTAAAGCCAAAGGTCGCGAACTCATTCCCCGCGTTTGCTTGTAACGAGAGCGGGTTCGGGTCGCCGTGTGTAATCCAGGACCACTGATAGTTCGACTCCTGCGGCAGCGGCACTATCAACTGTTGATTAAGACTCAACACGGGGTGTGTAAAGAAAGTGACGGCGAGGCGGCGAACTGTCTCCGTATATTGATCGGGTGGGATTTCGCGAATCTGCACAGGCAGAACGCCCGTAGTGGCGTGAACAGGCGCGCGCGGATCGATGAGCATCGTCAACACCATTACTTTGTCGTCATTCAACGTTAACTCAATCGTGTCCGGCGTTGGCCGCACGACACCATGTGTGCCATCGGCCGGAGCCGCCGGTGAATAGAAAGTGCCATAGGGCTCCGGACCGGCAGCCTCGATTAAGTACCCAACGAGTCCGTCATCGATGTTAGCGAGATCGCCGAGCCTCACGGGAAACTCAATACCGGCAAGCTTCGCGCTGCTTGTCACCTGGCGATCGAAATAGTTGTAGCGTTTGTTTTTTACGTCGAGCGGAAAAGGATCGTTGGGCGTCGTGTCGGCCTGGCTCACCGGCAACACATTGCCACTCGTCTCGAGACCGATCACGGCGCGCGTCAGCGCCAGCGGTCGACCGATAAGCACTGCAAGTGACGGGTCCTGCGCGAATTTCACTGGATTGATGAATTTGTCGGAAGCCTCGATCGTATTCATTAGATCGAGCAGAAACTGAGCGTCCTTGCGATCGTGGATGTACCACATGAAATCGGCAACGTGCGGATTGACGATGGGACTGCCCTTCGGTCCAATGTCAATATCCAGCAGGTCTTGCGGATTCTTCGGATTGCCGGCGCGAGTGCGGTATACGAGATCCTGATGCTCGACGCCGAAGGAACCGATCGCGGCGCCATTCGCGTCGTAGAAAAAGAGACTGTTGTCGAGATGGTTGGGCATTACCCAGCCGAATATGGGCGTCGTCGCCGGATGCGAGTTCATCTCGACGAAGTCGCTGATGATTCCGGGTACTCGTTTGTTGTGGTTCGCCGATAGCCACGCAAACATGAGGCGCGTCGGCGTGAGTAGCCGCGGCGGAAAGAATATTTTGCCTTCGTTGGCAGTATCGCCGACGGCGGGCTTGAGACTCTGAGCTACGATGATTTGCAACGAGCCATCCGGGTTCGGCGCCTCCGTGTTCAAGGTCATGCGTTGGCCCCACACGTCAACAATTTCGAGGGTGAAGATCTCGGCGAAACCAGAGCGGAATGGTCCGAAGTTTTGTTGGGCGAGTAAACCGACGTCGATGGGAGCGAGACCGTTGAAGCCGAAGTTGTACCAACCGTCAATCGGGTTGGCTATAGCCGCGTTATTAACCGCGGTCGTGATTGTGTCGCGTGCTCCTTTAACGAGATCCTGAACCGTGACTTTCGGTATCAGCGTGCGCAACGTTTGCTCGAGATCGAAACCGCTGAGGCCCTGCGAAATGATGTTGCGGCTTTGATAAGTCGCCTTCGCTGCTTCGAGGGTCTCACTGGTATTCGTGTCGGTAGGATAGTACCTGACATAACTGTCGATCTGGTTTGTCAGGCTGTAGGTGGTTGCTTTTGACAGCGTTATCGAGCGCTGGTATCGCACGGGCTTGCCGGTCGTGATGCTGGTGCCGGCGGTGTACTGATAATCAATGGCGTCAGCATCGAGATGGAAATACTTCGTCAGGTTCTCTGGTCCATAGTCAGAGCCGTTGTCGCGCTTGAGCGGTTCGAGTTGCACGGTCCAAAGCAAAAACACGGGCAGGAACGGGTCGTAGCGGTTCGGTGTGAACTCGGGCAGCGCTGGTTGCGTGTTCCAGGCCACGGCGTCCGGCGGCCATCCGTTCGCAGCGTCGTTGGTGAACGTAACGCTCAATACGAGCGGTGTTGACACGGTTTCCGTGGGGTTTGCAGTAATGGGCGTGCCGGCGTCATGCACCGCTTTGAAGAGTCCGGATGGAGTTCCACCTTCCGCCTGAGAAAGCCCACCCTGTGCAAGATTCAACGAAGAAACAAAATCCGCGTACTTGGAGACTGCGGGGTTGCCGCTTCCACCCTTTGCCTTGAGAGCATCCGCAACGTTTGCGCCGAGCGACGGCACCAGCAGATAAGTTTCATTGACCAAAGCCTGAACATCCGTCTTCATCGGGATTGGGTCAGGCATCCTGAGCACACCCGAAAGATCGCCGGTCGACACAGTGAAAGTATTGTTCTCGTATTTGAACTGAAGCGTGTTCAGTAGTTCACCGCTTACGCGGACGCCGATGTTCGGGCCGGGACCATTGCGCCGGACAGGTTGAAGCCGCGCACCTTCCATCACCAACACGGGATCGGAAGGAAGCGCGAAAGGCATTGCCGTCGTTGCCCGGAGCTGCCAAAGCGGATACTTGGCCAACGTGGCGAGCAGCGCTTCGTATAAGTTCCAAACTGCAATCGCGTCTGAACCAGGAGCCGAGAATGCAGCCGGAAGCAGACTCTGCAGCGGCGGCTGGATGCCTGTAATCTCCGCCGTAATCGGGTCCTGCAAATACAGCAGCATGCCCACCTTCGTGCCGTAGTCGACCACTGCCTTCAACTCGCCTGCCTGCGAAGTGGAAATAAAATTTGTCAGATCGTTGAGGCTGACGTTCGGATCGGGGATGCCGCTGACGTAGATCTTTACGTAACGAAGCCAATCCATAAATAATTGCTTACGCATGACGTCGAGCGCGGCGCGTCCCTGGTCGTAAATTTTCTGCGCCTGGTTGAGCAGGCTTAGTCGTTCCGCGATCTTGAGTGGTAAGTTGACCTGCTCATCGGGATTACTCTCCGCCCGCGAAGCGTGCTGGTTCTGCTCGACAACCCACAGGTATCCGCCGGAGAGCTGAGAGAATGCTTTCGAGTGCGAGCCTTCTTCGAGAGTGAGCAGCGCATTACCGTGCTTTTCGAGATCGCGCAGGCTTCCGAGTTGCAAAGCGTTGAGCAGATACTCGTAGTTGTCCGAAAGAACCGGGTCGTTGTGCTGTTCTATGTCTTTCTTCAACAGAGCCGACAAGGCCTCGACGGTCGTGTTGCCCACTGCTAAATCGACGGTGTCCGTCCACACAGCCGGAGTTTGCGGATTATTCGGGTTCTTGAGAAAGAATGTGGTCGTCGGACTGGACAGCATGTTCCAGACAATCTCCTGCTCGACGCCGCCGCAGACAGTTTGCTGTGGCACGTTCAACGTGTCGATGGTCTTGTCCGGTTTCAAAGTGTAGGTGATGTTGTCTTTGCGAAATTGCCAACGATATCTCTGGACCGCGAGGCTCACAAAGTCGTCGGCGGGCGTCCGCACCACGGGAACATGTTCTGCCGCACACTGGCGCACGTAACGGTTATAGGCTTCGGTTACGAGTCCCGCGATGTTCGTAAGTGGATCAGCAGTCTTATCGTTAATCCAGCCAACGACCTCGTAAGAGACTTTGAAACGGATCGGCGCGTTTTCCGTGATGGGTTTGTAGACTTTGTCCTCATCCTTGAAGTGGTCCCAAAAACCAAAAACGCTCGAACACTCAGGGTAATAAGCCGAGAATGATGGTCCAACAAAACCAACGGACGTGAGATAGAGCGGCTTTCCGTTTGCGCCCTTGTAAAAAGTCAGATAGTTAGATGGTGGTTTCGAGTCGGGATTCCAGCTTGCGAGATCTACGACACGGCCCATGTACAGATAGGGACGCTCGCCTGGTTTCGGATTGGTGGGGATGGGTACCGAGATCGACGGGCGTAGTACACCCGTTGAGTCTTTGCTGAGTTCGCCCGCAACGTAATCGCTCTCGATGATCCAGCCTCTCGTTTGTACTGGTCCATAGTTGCCCGTTCCGGCGTCATAAATAGTCAGGTACCGAATGACAAGCCAGCGGTTCGGCGCTTGCGGAAATACAACGTCGCCGCCTTGCGCCGGCTGCGTTCCCCGACGGAAGTAATCAGGGAGCTCCCAGTGCAAATGGATGCCGATGCCCAGCGGATCCGCGGGGGAAGCGTTGCTTTCCAGCGGCTGCACGATCGTGTCGCCAGTGCTCGCCCTTTTCGCCGTGCTGCCGGTTGGCATCTGCTCGAAGACCGCCGTGCGTCCTTTGAACTGCGACACGATGTTCGAACGATCGTTGGCGCTCACGCGAATGGCGGCGACGTTGACGGGAACAATTGCATTCATGATCAGGACAATTCCTTTTTGAAACTCACCATGCCGACGCCCTCGGTCATCTCAAAACCCATCTCGGCGGAGTCGATATCGGCGACTCTGTTCAGCGCGGCGATTTGTTGGGCCAGCTTCGTCATTTTCAAGACCCGCCGCGAGCGGGACCGGAACGAGTTCGAAAGATCGAGTGGCAAGATGTCTCCAGTTAATTCAACTGTTGATCCGGACTTCGTAAACGTGTGGATCATCTTGTTGGCTGTAATCGTTTTAGTCGGCTCGTCGTATATGTATTTGTCGATCCCGTAATGCAGGTGCTCGGGTGCTTCATGAATGTCGACGCGATAGGCGTCGCCGTCGACCAGACAGATAAGCGTGTCGGAGTTGGGACCCAGTGGTTCGAAGCGCAGGATGTCGAGCAGTTTAGGTTCCGGATCCTTCGGTGTGCGACCTAGCGGATAAACATTAGCGCCGATCCCTCTGTAGGCTGAGACCACCGTCGAGCGCAGTAGAAAACCTGATACAACCTGCAACGACAAATCGGGCGCCGGTAAACCGAGAGCTTCCGCACGTATGGTGGCGGATCCTTCGCGTGCGTGCTGATTCACTTTCGGAGTGACCGCCGTATCGAGATTGTGCGTGCTGGACTGCTCGGCCTTCGTCAAATTGCGCCCGATGCTGAAGGCCCCGTCGAGCAATGAGTCGATCCAGTTCATGTCGAGATAGAAGAACCGGATCGATTCGGACGGGAGCATCCGCTCATCAGGGACGAGATAGTTAAACGGCACGCCTTTGAGCAATCGCAAGCGGCCCAGCCACTTCGATAAATCCTCTGGCAGTAGGACCGATTCAAGCGCTGACTGAATGGCAGCCGGATCGGCGAAGGTCTCGGCGATCTTCGCCTGAAAACTTGTGCGTGGGTTGAGCGTCTTCATTGCTTTATTCAGATCTGCGTTTCGAGTTGGCCGGGAGTGTCTGCATCATTTTGTGAAGGAGCGCATCAATGGGCGAGACCCTCGCTGCGCCGCGAAGTGCAAACGGTTCCTCACCGGCATCGAGTATGAAAGAGAATTGCTCCTGAAGGATTTGTTCTTCTATGTAGTTAATTACTTGTTGGGTCAGCCCCTTCTTCCATTGGTAGAGCGCAGTGGAAAAGCTCGTGTCCTGTAAGGCAACCATCCGGCCGATGGTCCAGGCTGCGGCAAGTGAATCATCGAACATGCCCGTCGTCGGATCGAACACTGTCGCTTGATCCGGAGAATCGATCGGGAAACGAATGCCGAGTTCAGAGATCAAATAAGGAATGAGCGGCCCGCGATACCATGACACAGTCTTGCCGCCCGTGCGCAAACTGTTATTAAGCGGGATGTATCCCATGCTGAGCGCGTTGCCGGCAATTTTGTTGGCCCCGGTGTAGATGATGCGGAGGTTGGTATTGTCAGCATCGGTTTTACTGCCGTCAGGCCTGTCGTTTAGACGTAATAATTGATCGACAAAAGTGGCGGACTGGCCGGTCGAGTAAAAAGTCCAGCTCTGCAGCACGGCGAGGCGAATGAAACGAGAGCTAACAAAGTCGCTTCCCGCCGGTGGTCCACCGTCCTCATCCGTGGGCAGAAACGCCTGTAGTTCCTCGAGCGAAACCAGGCACGCAAAAGTCTTCTTCTCTGTCTGTGGCAGGCGGTTGCCGAAGACGATGGAAAACGTCCCGACCGGTTCGCCGCGGTCAGACACGCCCGCCATTGTCGGCTTGTTGACCAAACTAACTTTGCGCACATGGGCCAGCAACTTTAGATCTTCGATCGTGGGAGCGATCTTCCAGAACAGCTCAAGGGGAATGTCGACGATCTGAATCGGATCACTCAGGTTGTCGCCGATGTCGATACCGCTCGTGTCGGTCGCTTTATAAAAGTAGGAGTAGTTGTCGCAGAGCGTTGAATCTTCGTTAAAGCGCTTCGGAAACAGATCACCGATCCTCGCCATGACCGGATCGAGCGAGAGCGGGCCGTCAGCAGTCAGGTCATCTTCGTCAAACAGCAACACCGAAAGCCACGTCGGCACATTCGCTTCGGTAGCAGTACCCGCCGGCGGCATTTCCGGTTCAGTGCTCGTCGGATACCGCGACCACGGAAAGGTTGATTTCGTAAACACCACGTGCGGCAGGACCGTCGAATACTTGCCGCGGCCGTTGTCCTCCGGAAACACCGTATAAAGCACTTCCGCCGGATTCTTCAGTCGAAAACGATCGCCGAGAACCGCGAACGTATATTCGTTGATAAGCGGTTCGTCATTGATCCGAACCTCGTCGTTGGTATCGAGGCGTTGAGAGACGGTCAACTTAAACTCGCCGGCGGGCAGGCCCGGCACATCGTGCTGGATGAACGTCACCAACTCGTTTAGCAGTGGATTTTCCTGAGAGCTGTTTGCCATGGCGTCTTCTTTACTTGCCGATCATCTTGACGGCCGGCCAATCCGTCAGCGCGGTGTCCTTCGCGAAAGTATTGAGATCGATCTCGTTTGACTTGTAAGTCGAGAAACCATTCGCAGCGAGATCGTTCAGAATGGATGAGCGCTGATCCGTGACCCACACGTCGACGAGTGAGCTGAGCCTGTAATTTTCATTGTTCAGGTTCGCAGCGTGTTTCCCGCTGACTGTGATGTTCAATTCATCCTTGTCCTTTTCGTGAATGGTCTTCGAGGTCACGGTGTAGTCGGGATCGACAACTGCTTTCTGGTAAGTGAACCCAGTCCCGAACCCGCCGGCGAAGAGCAACTCGATGAGCGGCACGTCGTTTACGCTGGACGGTGCTCTGGGAATCGGCGTGATCAGAAAACCGGTAAGCGCCTTCGGAACCAATAATGGATCGTTTGGCTTCTTGTCCTTTGGTTCCTTCTCTTCGCCCCAGAGTGCCGTGCTCGAATCCAGCACCACGGGCGTCACTGACAGGTCGGTGAAAAATATGCTGAACACTCCAATCGGATCACCCTCGGCTCGTTTGCCCATCTGGATCTTGTGATACGACTTCACGTCGCTCTGATCCATCGGTGCGATATTCACCGTCGGGTTCCAAACTAAAGTCTCAGAGAATGTCTTCGTGCCTGCAGGAAGTTTGAGATAGGGCTGGCCCTCGACGCGCGGCTGGTTATAGCTCGAAACTGTAATCGGCATCGCGAACACTGTCGATTCAGACAATGCCCACTCGCCGTTATTCGCGGGAACGGTGCTGTTCGTAAGAATTGAGAATTGGTTGGGATCGACGATCCAGTCGAAGCCACCCACATCAGTCTCCATGAGACCGGTGGAAACACTTCCCTTGATCGTGTTTTCTTCCGGCTCGTCTTCCGTGAAACTCGACGCCGCGAGCCCGCGTCTTAAAGCGCGGTTCAGCCGCACTTGCTGCGGCATCTTCGAATCCTGCGGCAGAAACTTGTTCTTGAAAGTGTTCCAACCAATTGGCGGCGGTGCAATCGGCTCGGCGCCGAAAGAGATCGTGAACGAAACCACATCCAGATCGACTTCTGCTCGGCCGCCGAAAGGCGGTCCCCATATATAAAGGCCCGCGCCGACACTCACGCTGATCGTGAACAGCCCGAGATCCACTGAACATCCCAGGTTGATGAACGCACTCGCTTCGTAGTGAAACGGCGCCCAACCGATGAGGAAATCAAGTCCAGCATCCAGCCACGCCTTGATCGGCCCGGAACTCCAGACCGCGCTCATGCGAATTCCCGCCATCATCATGCTGGGCGTGAGCGCGAAGTAAGCCTGGCCCGTGACGCGGAATGGGCCAAGCGCGAAGTCCATCTGCAGACGCGGTACCGACGGATAGATGTCGGGCTTGGTAAAAGCGGGATGATAACCGCCAATCGAAACCACGAAATTGCCGCGATTATCGCCGGAGAACCACGCGTAGAAAGCAAAGCCGCCCGAGAGCTTGCAGAAGCCACCGTAGAGGAACGACGCGGGCGAGAGTTTGCCGTCGACTGCGAGCAGTCCCGTCGAAGGCCTGAATGAAGCGATTACATCAATCTCGATGTACGCGACCGGATAAGCTTCGCGCGTCGGGAAAGTCATCGAGCACGAGCCGAGCAGTGCGATCTCGAGATCGACGCCGAAAGCCACGGTCAGCAATACAAAGGCTTCGATCATCTCGAAGGACGTAAACTTTATGCCCGCGGCAACCCAGTATTGTCCCGGCTGGTTGACGAAGATTTTTTGCAACTGCGGCAACACGTTTGCGACGGTGGCGCTGGGCGTCGCGGCCGGTGCCGGTGCGTTTTGCGGCAGCAGGAGGTACTTGGGCAGTTCGTCGATCGTCGGCAGCTTTAAAGAGCGGTTGATGCCCATGCCGCCCGCGATTCCAGTAACGAAGAAGAAGGGTGGACCACCAATCGGCGCATCGAGACTGAGATAGATGAAGAACGACGCCGGATCTGCATCCGGAGCCCAACCGCCGATCGCTTTGAAGGCAAACGTACCGGCTTTGACGATCACCTGGCCGTAGTAAGAGGTGATCTTTTTACCGTTCGACTCTTCCCGTGTTTTTAGAAAAGCGCCGCCGATCTCCAGTGGTGGTCTTTTGAACTCCAGGCCGAGTCCACTGAGATCAAACACTGGCTCAAACTTATTCAACGGCGATCCGACTGACAGCCCGCTCATAGTGAACGTCAATGGACCAAGCGACACGCCTGCATCCAAGGCGAAGCTGAGCACGTTGTTTTCATAACCCGCGCCGATGCGATCGAACTGGAAGATGCCGAATTGCTTCTGGACGTCGATCCACAACATGGACGACGAGGGCGCGGCCGCCGCGCGTGGCCCAACCTGGTTCGTCGTTATCTCCTCACCGGGATGCAAAGCGCGAGTGACCGCCAATCCGCGGGTGACTGCCAATTCGTCCGGCGTCTTTGGTTGGGCCGGCGGCACTCCAATCGCGATGCGCTTGGTTAGTGAGCCGAGCCGCAAATCAGCCTGGAGATTGATCCCCTGCGACATTCCATCAGCCGGAAACTTCGTTACCGTTGCCGGCAGGAGTAAGTTAACTTCGCCGATGTCTGCCTTGGGAAAAAGCTGTGAACTGTAAACACACTGAAGATTGTTGATCTGCAACGACAAGTCTTTCGGAAGTTTGCTGCCTACAACCGGCAGGTTCGAGAGATCAATCGCAAGTGAGAGATCCAGACCGAAGGCAAACTGTTTCGGTTTGTCCTGTTTGCGGTAAAAGACAAACTTCACATCCTTTAGCTGAATAGTGATGCCTTCGGGGACCGCTTTCGCCAAGTCCGGCGACAGACCAGCGATTAGATCGTGCAGCGAGACGCTGTCAGGGTCGCCGGCTTTATGACTGTAAGTAGCGATAAAGATGTCTGACTTCAGGTTCTTGTGATCGAAGACAACGTCGAACTGCAAATTGCCGACCTGAAGCTGCCCGCCAAAGGTAGCATCGTAGCCGGCGCCTTTCTTCGCGGTCTCGATCTTGACCGTCAGCATCACCGGCGTCGATTCGACGACGAACTGACCGGCGCAAAGAAACTTGAACGCGCTCGTGCCGGTCTCAAACGATACCTGGATGTTCCGCAACTCCAGGCTCTTCACCGGATCGGGTACGTCGATCTTGAAACTCTTGGCGAGATCGGCAAGTAGATCACCGATCTTCACGCCTTCCGACTTGAAGTCAGGAAGCACGATTGGACCAGCATCGACGGTGCCGCCTTTGAACAACCAACTGGAGCTGCCCGGCTTGGTCTCCGCGGACAAATAAACCTGCGTCTTGGCGAATTCGATCTGACCCAGGATTGCCAGTCCGGGTTTTGTGGAACCCGCGCCTTCCATGGAGACGCTCAACTTCGTCATCTGCAGTTCCTGGTTCCCGATCGTGACGGACCAGAGGTTCGAGAGAGTGATGTCGAAGTTGTAGGGATGTGGAGCTTTGAGCCCGAGACCCAATTCGAGCTCGGAAAGCTCGAAGTTGTCAGGGATGAGATCGGCCGGCAGAAAGTGTGAGACGAACGGCTTCAGCGGAATCGGGTGGTCATGACCGATATCACCTACGAGATACAAGTCAGGCACCGTTAGCGCCATATTGATTTCTTGCCCGTAGACATCCAACGTAGTGGCGACCACGCCATAAACCTGCGTGAACACGCCCGGCATCGTTACCTGAAACGAGAGCAGAAACGACTTGATCTCGAAAACATCCGGGACCACCACCAGGCCTTTCGCAGAGCCGACTTTAAGGCGCAGCGAATTTAACTGGTTCCTTCGCGGGTCAACGGCGAATTCGATGTATTTGAGCGCAAAGAAATCAGCGAGCGGAATCTGAGGTGGAATGATGTTGAAGTCGGCGCCGGCGATAAATTGTGCCAGCGCGTTCAGATCCTTGAGTGTGATGTTTTCCAGTTCGACAGCGAAGACATAGTTATCAATGATACCTGCGCGTGTTGCGGGCGTGTCGAACGGGATTTGCGCCGAAAGCCTGACGGTCTTCGTTTCCAGCTCGCCTTTGACTTTCATCTCACCGGACACGAACGCGCCGGGTGATCCTTCGGCGAATTTTTTGTTACCCGCACTGAGAATCAGCTCCGGACTCGTAAACCCAAACTTCTCCAAAGCGCTGCCGGAAAAGTCCGCGAACGGCGTCTTTAAACTAAACGACGCCAGATCAAACTTGATATCGATGCCCGCAACGAACTTGTTGTCGGCGTCGGCGAGAAACGTCACGAGGGTTGAGACGTTGACGGCGCTGCCCATCGTGGCTTGACCATTCAGTTGCAACGCCTCGACGCTGGGTTGAGGATTGTCGATGTTCAGCGTGCTTTGCGGAATGTAAGTCTGAAAGAGCCTGGTCACACTGTCGATGCCGAGTTGCGTTGCCGTTAACGCATAACTCTGTCCGGAAATACCGGCGAGGAGGGCCTTCAACTCGGTGATGGTCATTGCCATAACGGTTTCCTCAGATCTTCACTTCGTATTAGCTCGCGCCGTGGCTAGAAAGCTTTATTAACTTCTGACCAACCGCAGGAGGGGAAAATAGTGTCAGAGGCGTCGTCGTCAACGTTGTAGTACCAAGTGGTCCCGTACGCGACGAACTCAGTTCCGTTTACGAATTTCAGAAAATGCAGCGTGGTGTAGAGCGCCCTGGTTGTTGACACTTGCTCGTGGCGATCAGTGCTGTCGTTGTACTGCACGTATTTGTGCTCGAAGCTGCTGCCGAAATCGTGCAGTTTTCCGTAGTCGAAGATGCGTTTTATGACGCCCGACCGCGGGATACTGACGCCGCTGAACGTGCGGGTGTCGGAACTGATAAAGCAGATCTGAGGTACGATCTTCTGCAACCATTCCTTATGCGAAGAACTGTTGCTTCCATGATGGCCTGCTTTGAGTACGTTGCGCTTGCCCGCCAGCAGTTTGTCGAGATTTGCGCCGAGGTTTTTGACAATGAATTTTTCAGTCAGTTCCGTCGAGTCGCCCATCAAGAAAACGTTGAGATCCTTAAACGTCACGCACAGCACGATGCTGTTGGGATTCGCATCCAATTTCTTCGCGGGGTCACCGGCATTGGCGGAAAGAATGCGCACATCTACATCTGGTTTCGTGGTTCCGCTTTTGTAAGAAAGACCCGTCACTATGTCAGTGCTGCCGTAACCCTGAGCGAAAGAAACGGTGTTGCCATGACTGCCGAGCCACGACGATAGAGCGCCGTAATCCGACCTCTTCCCGCCGTAATAAACAGTGCCGATGGTCGCGCCTGCGTTAACCAGATTCGCCACCAGGTTGAAGTGATCGCCGTCAGGATGCGTAAGAACGAGGTTCTTCAGCTTTCCTTTTGTATCCGTCAGATATCTCGATACCACCTTGGTGATCTGAGTTTCGACAATGTCCCTGTTCTTCTTACAACCACAATCGACGAGGGTCAGCGAGCCGTCGGGATACACGATCAGAGTGGCATCACCCTGACCGGAATCCATAAAAATGATTTGCATGGGCATGGAAGTCGTCCTGCGTAATTCAGGTCTGGAAAGGGCCGGTTAATAAATACCCGGCCCCACGATTTGCCGCTTCGAGAATTGGATCACGTAGGCTGCACATTGATCTCAGCGGGCTTGCCGGTTCGTGTGCCGGCTGCTCCGCGTTGGCCCTCGCCACCGGGAGTGCCGGATCCGCCGGCACTCCCGCCGGAGTTATGCTTGCCGCCGCTGCTGGCACCGCCACCATCACCGCCTGAACCGCCGGCGCCTGCTGGACCACCTTGACCGGGTTGCGCTGTGATGGCGACTGGAACGATCTGTTTATAAAATGCAGCCGGCACATTAACGACGATGTTGCCCGCAGCGTCGACCGCGTTACCGCCGGGACCGCCGACACCACCCGGACCGCCGGTTCCACCCTGACCACCTGTGCCACCAGCATTACCGGTACAACCGCACTTCACTCCATTCCCGCCGTTTCCGCCCTTGCCACCTTTACTACCTGTTCCGCCCGCGCCGCCCGCGCCACCGGGGCCTGACATTGTCTTAATTACGATCTGCGACACGTTCGGTCCCAGTTGAATGCCTTTGTTGATGTTGATGGTGGCCGGCATACTCGGCAGACCGTCGCGACCTTCGCCCCCTGTTCCACCAATCGTTCCCGTGGCGCCCGTCCATCCGTTCCCACCGGGAGATCCGGCAATGCCTGCGGAGGAGCAGTTTCCGGGATTCCCATTTTGAGCCTGGCCCGGTGGGTTCGGTGTGCTGCCCGTTGCCCCTGGTGCGCCGGCAACTCCGAGAATGTTGAAGTCAGCGTTGTCGCTGCCCGTATTTCCGTTGCGGATGATCGTATCGACTTTGAAAGTTAATAACGTGTTTTCGATGGTGATGTGGCCGCCCTGTTGGATTGTGAGCGTGCCCACCTCTACTAAATGGGGACTGGCGGACTTACCGAGGTGCCACTGCGAATTGATCGACTTTTCCGGCGCGGCGATGACTCCAAGTTCGAGCGGGAAGGCCGGCTCAACCAGCTTTCGGTCATCCGCGGACAACTCGGCGGTGCCGAAGACGAATTCATGAACTCGCCGCAGCAATGCTGATTCGGCGTCGGTGCCTTGTGTCACGCCGGCAAACAGTGCCTTCAGGTGCGCTTCGCGGGCCGGCTGATCATAGCCGAGGTCGAGCATCTCCTTCAGCTTGTCGATAGTTTCAATTATGATGACCGCGTCGATCTCTTCACACAGCCAATTCCCCGGATCGCCAAGCCCTAATTTGATAACGCGTTCTGCGAATGTCATTGTCATCGTTGTCTCCTGAAGTTAGTCGTTCGGATACAGTGGGGGTGAGACAGCCGGCAGACTCTCGGGCGATGGAGTCAGGAAATCACCGTTGCCTACCTTGTCGTTGAGAAAAATCCATGGTGCCGCGCGCGCTTTACCGTGTCGGCCGGCACGGCCATTAGCACCGTTGTCGCCTCGTTTGCCTGGTTTACCGCCGAATTCTGTTGTTGGTCCGTGTCCTTGTAGACCAGCTTCACCGCCGGCTCCGCCGCGTCCACCCGCGCCGCCGTTACCGCCTCTTGAAGGAAGCGCGATACGAATGATCTTGTGTTCGTCTGCAACAGGAACGTCGATGTAAATGTTGGACGCGAGACCGCCGTTCCCGGCGTGACCGCCGTTGGCCCCGTCACCGCCTCTGCCACCATCACCACCATCGCCTCCGTTGATAATGCCGGTCCAAAGTTTGTGTCCGTTGCCGGCATCACCGCCACGGCCACCACTGCCGCCGTGACCTCCGTTGCCACCATCACCACCGCTACCAGCCTGTGCGAAAACAGTTAACGGACCATTGACACTCCGCAGCGTCAACTCAGCCAACTTGCACATACCGCCGTTTCGTCCCCGCGCGCCGTCAGTGCCATTTTTCCCGGCTTTACCGGCAGTGCCGTTCATCACTGCGAGGTCTGCTGCTTCGCGCAAACGAAAGCCGAGTAGGGTGCGCTCAGCATCGAGCGTGCGTCCCGCTAATCCGTCCCGGCCTGAGGCGCCGTTGGTTCCATGAGTTCCGTGCAAAGGACCGTAACCGAAGTCTACTGAGAAGGGCGTCGGCAGTATGCCGATATGAAATGCATCTTCTGGTGTGTTCTCGTACGTAACGATTTCCTGACACAGCAACGAGAAGACATTGCCGCAAACTATTAGGGCCGCTCCCGGTTCAATGATCAGCCGGCCCACGTTGACGGTGACATACAGCTCTTCCATGTCATCGAGTTGCCAAACACTGCCGCGCACACTGACGTCCCAAACGTCGCCGGCGGCGATCGTTTTTTCGGCAATACTGATTGCTTTCACGTGTACGGGAAGATGCCGGTTCTGACTGTCGACCTCGGCTTCGTCAATGACGCCGTCGGCGAAAGTGGCCGCTTCTCCGCGATCGTGCATGCCCTGCCCCAGTCGACGGCGGGCCGCTATGGGAGGATTGAAAAAAGTCTTCTGTCGCTCACGCCGGCTGGCCTCCGTCGCATTGGAGAGCACGCGACGGCCATCGAGGACAGTAGGCAAGGTGAAATAAGTACAACACTCTTCGCCGTGTTGGATGGCCGGTAAATCGTGGCCGAGCAGGCGCACTCGTTCCACGAATTCTCTTTGCCGAGGGGGGCTGATGCTCATTTTACTGTCGCGGGAAACTCGATTGCATAGATCGCGTTGCTGGCCTCACGAAAACATACATCGAGACACAGACCCACGTGATCGACGGGGTTAAGCTGTTTCAGGAAGCTCGAGGGGTGCCTTGAGAGCACCAGAAACCTGAAGTAGTTATGACGAGAATTATCTCGTGAGATCGAGTAAGCCTAACTAAGAAACGGCAGCACAGTAGCCGCACTGTCTGTCAAAGTCAAGAATTAGTTTCTTGAATAGTTTTGATGTGAACGCAAGTTGAAGTCAGGCGGGTTGAGGGTTCGCTTGTTGTTTTCAGTCTAACCATGCAACGACGCTCGAGGACGAGACTACCTTTCTCATCTGCTACATTTGAAAGCAGAGTCCTGAAAAAGTCGCGATCTCGCTTGCGCTAACCCTAAATGCACCGCGGTGGTCCAAGAGATTTGTCACGCTAGTCACGCAACTCGATCAGAATCGATGCAGGTCACGGTTCCCTCTTCACGCAGTGGTAGTTTTTAAGTTCGAGACGGAGTGGTCTACAAGTATTGAGTTATGCGGTCATTAATCAATGCTCATCACCGAGAGAGGACATTCAGGAACGCCAAACTTGTGGCCAATTTGTGGACAGAATTCTCAGCACGCAACCAATAACTAAGGGTAAAGAATGGGAAGGAATGTAAAACGCTCGAAATTCCTTGGTGGCTGCAACTTTCGAAAAGGCAATTACTTACGTTTTTGCCGCGCCTATCATTCGGGACCGTGAGGTCGGAGGTTCGAATCCTCTCGCCCCGACCAGCAACTCACAACCTATCAATTACATACGGTCGTGAGCGGTAACGCTCTTTTTTGTCTTGTGGCCAATTTGTGGACAAAAATTTTTCGATTTACGGAATTAACCTCTTTTAGCTCCATCACCATCTGCAAAAAACCGCCTAAAAACGAGAAAAGCTGAAAGCAGTCCAACCGATGGTCCAATTCATCAGCCCTCGGAACCGTGCGCTCTATTAAGATGTAAGTCGTTGGTTTGGTAGAGATAGCATTGGTTCGTAGGAAGACTGACCGCGTGGGCGTCAGTTTACTAACTTAAGGATCTCGATACCCTTTGTGAGTACGATTCCGCCGTGACAGGGGTCGATAATTTGTAAGTGTGAGTGACAACCCACAACCTTTTTCCTTGCTATCTGAGACGTGGTGTCATTGGTATAGTGGCTATCATGACTGAATTCATAAAAAGAGTTCGAAAGCGGATTTATACCTCAGCCAATGCAAAATCCTTCGACTTAACAATCTGGGACAATGCTTTTACGAGAATTAATGAGCCTGCATCGAGGACATCCGATTGCATGAAACCGGAAATCTACTTATTCACAATCAGTTACTGTCCGGCCTCTAATCAACTCTAACTAATGCGCAACGTATAAATGACTAGCGCCGGAATGCTCGCTCAAAGAACGAGCCACTCTGAGTTTTTGTTCTAAAGTTGCTGTAATCTTCTATGCGCTGTAATCGTTCGGCATCGGGCAGCCTGTTGCACAACGCAAAATCGATTATGAAACGAGCGGCCACCCTCATTCTACTTGCGTGCTGCGCAATCGCGCAGGCCCAAACGCCGCCGACGGAACTCAGCGATCGCGTGGACGCGCTCGCGAACAAAATGCTCGCGCGCCCGGTGGCGGGAATTTCCGTTGCCATAGCACGTGACGGACAGGTGGTGTTTGCGCGTGGCTATGGCATGGCTAATCTTGAGCACTCGGTTCCGGTGACGCCGGAGACCGTCTTCCACATCGCCTCGATCTCCAAGAACATCTTATCCGCGGTCGTCCTGCAACTGGTTGACGAAGATAAGCTGCGGCTAGACGACGACGTCGCGAAGTATGTGCCCGAGGCGCCGACACAGGGACATCATGTCACTGTGGGCCAACTTCTTAATCATACTTCTGGCATCTACAGCTTCACCTCGCTGCCGAACGCAGCCAACAACGAGCGACTCGAACTGACGAACGAACAGGTACTCGGGCTGATCAAAGACAAGCCATTCGACTTCGAGCCGGGTACTCGTTGGCGCTATGACAACTCCGCATTCTACCTCGCGGGCATGGTCGTCGAGCGGGTTACGAAGCAGGAGTATGGCGCATACGTGCGCGAGCACGTCTTCAAACCATTGGGGATGAGTTCGGCCTCACTGTGCTATGCGCGCACGGTCGTGCCGCACCTCGCGTCGGGCTATGAGCTGGACGGCGGCGCGCTAGTCAACGCAGCATTCATGACTTGGAAGTTGCCTTTCGCCGGCGGCGCTGTCTGTGCAACGGCCAGCGACCTCTTGAAATGGGAGGCCGCGCTGGATACGCGCCGCGTTCTCACTCCGTCATCACTGGACCTCATGCGCACACCTACAACGCTGGCTGATGGGATGAAGATAGACTACGGATTGGGCACGCGTTTGGGATCGCTCGATGGACATCGGGTGCTTGGGCATACCGGAAGCGGGGGCGGGTATCGCACGGTGTTGGCGTCGTTTCCGGATGACCATCTGACGATCGTGGTACTGATAAATACGGACGATGGATCAGCCCCGCCTGCTGCTATGGCCGCAGAGATTGCGCGGGCCGCGCTTGGATTGAAGAAGAGTGCCCTGCTGGATCTGCCCGTTCCGAGCGCAGAACTTGCGGCGCTGAGCGGAAAGTACGATTCCGACGGAGGAATTGTGGAGATTTTCGCCCGCGATGGAAAGCTGCATTTTCGAATTGCGGAGACGAAAACTGAAGGCGTGCTGCTAAGACAAGCAGAGAACGTGTATGCGATCGACGAGAACATAAAGGTTCACTTCGTTATGAGCGGCCAGCGAGAGTGGTCTATGGTATACCAAGGCGGGGTATTTCTTGATGCCAAGTACCGGATCAATTGATTCGCCGTCGGCGAACAAATCGTAGGACGCGAGCCGCGGAGCGTAAATTCAATGCCGGTGGATCTGAGCAGCTTCGCTTACAACTACTGACGGAGATTCTGACCACAAGTGCGAGTGTGAGAAGGCAAATTTATTCAACCGCAAGTGTGGCTAATTGAAATTGTCTCAACGGAGGGGTTCACCCCATAGTCCTGTGGCCAATTTGTGGACAAGATTCTTTGAGTTACGGAATTAACTACTTTTTGCTCTATCATCTGCAAAAAACGGCCTAAAAACGAGAAAGGTTGAAAGCATTACTTACGGTGGTCCAATTCTTCACCCCTCGGAACCGTGCGCTCGTCAAGATGTAAATGATAATTTGCTTAAGATAGCGTCTGTTATACCGAAGGCCGAAAGTGCGCACTGAACTCTAAAATCCCGGAATTCATCTCGATCAAGTTGCGGGTTGGGAACAACCGAATGGCAATATGCTTCGACAAAGTAACACCGAATGTACATCCGCCGACGCGGCGGCGCGATTTCCTCATCGCTCATCATTCATCATTAACTTGCACTCCCCCCGCCTCCAGCCAATTGTTTGGCGCAGGACTCGCTGCCGGCACGCGCTGCACGGCAGGTGCGCCCATTAGTCTGGTTGCGACGGCATCACCCCGATTTGTTGCAAGAGTCGAATCATATCTTTCTCTGACCACTTCTCCACCAGCTTGCCGTTGGCGATCCGATGAATGGTAATGGAAGTCATCTCCATCTCATTGCCCGTCCTCGGAGCGCCGGGAAGATCACCTTCATGTTTGCCAAACGAAGTGAGCCGCGTCACCACTTTGTCTCCCTCGGCGATTTGATCTTCAATCCGGTGATATCCGGGAGTTGCTTCCCAGAAGAGTTTGAAGGCCTGCTTCAGACCTTCCCGCCCAGGCGCAAATGGGAAAGGCGGCGGATTGTGGTCGATATAATCTTCAGCAACCAGTTCATCCATCGCGTCAAGATTGCCTTTGTCGATCTCTTCGTAAAAACGACGCACGATCGCCTTGTTTTCATCTGTTGACATCGAGGTCTCCTTCTTCAACTCTCAGGTTCGCCTCCAGTTCATTCATTCATTACGTCTTTACTAATTAGGTTCGGGGCGTTTCATTTGGCCCGTTGATTGAATAGTCGCGCCGTAGATATAGATGGCAGAGATTATAGACTTAACGCTATATTTGCCGACCTTGTCCTATTCAAGAATATAGGCGTCGAACGACAAAGTTGACGCGGCGGCGCGATTTCATTCAAGCTCGCCGAGCGAATCATGATGCGAAACACGCTCCCGCCGCTCGCGTCCAACGATTCGGTCGGCGTCTTTAGTCTTGTGATGGCTGCCTAATCAGAGTCGAGTAGTGGTTTGCAACCAGTCGCCACCGGCCTTGCCGCCTTACCCAGACTCTGGTGAACCGATTGTCCCGCGGAACGACTTTGCCCTTGTCTTGTCCAACGGTAGTCGTTCGGCCCGTCTCAACGGCCGTGTTTCCGTAAACGCGAATGCGAACCTCGTCGGTCGTAATCGACTGAAAGCTCAAATCATGCGAAGTGAAATCTGCAAGCACCTGCGGTTTTGTTCGCACGGTACCGCTTGGTCCTATGCCGATGAAATCGTCAGCGTAGATACGGTCGAGCGCCGCCGCATCAGCGTGGATCTGCGCTTGAATCCGTTCCTGATCCAATCTTCTGATGCTCTCCACGACCCTTTCTGCTTCGGTTCGTCTCGTGCTCTTTGTTTGTCCGACGGCCAGAGGAGCTAGTGCAACGCTAAGAGCAGTTATGACTATCATTCGGTTCATTCGAGAATTCTCCCAACGACGAACGCCCGAAATAACCGGGCGGGAACATTGGACCAAGCACCCAATCCTGCGGACGACATCCAAACTAATTCCGCTCCGGTTGGATGAGTTGCTAGACGGCGGCGCCATTCTCTTCATCTATCTAATCCCGACCATCTCCCAGACGCCTCGCGGCCGATCGTGAAGATTATTAACAAACCTACGATCGTTCCGGCAAACGCGAGCTATAACGCCTCGCACGGAATCAACCAGAACACGTCACGCCGCGCAGATATCAAGCACATCCTGGGTTTAGCCATTCAGGCGCTACGATATCGTGCGGTGACATCTGAAACACCGGGCCATGATGCACCTACGCTCGGGAGTTCAGCATCTGTTTACTGAGCCGCTGCTCGATGATCGCGCGCGCTCCCGCCACGAGTTCGCGAACGATTACTGCGGCCGGCTTAATGTCAGTCACTAATCCGACACTCTGTCCGGCCAGCAACCCCATCGACTCAATATCTCCTGTTGCTTCTGCGGTCGGAGGAAATCCCGCAAAGCGTTTCAACGGCACACGCTCACCGCCAAATATCGATTCGCCTATCACTGGCTCATCAGCCCGCTGTTCTGAGCCGCGCGCCTCATCTTTCAACCACTCGTCACAAATGCCGTCCGCAGCGCTCGATGCGGGGCATTGGGCCAATCGCGTCCGAATAGAGTGGTCCGCACCGTGTCTTCTTCGGTCGCCTCCAGTACCTTCTGTTTGTATATAGGGTGCGCTGCGGCTTCGGGCGTAGCCAAAAAGCGTGTGCCGAGTACGACGCCTTCAGCGCCCAACGCTAAGGCGGCCACCAAACCGCGCGCGTCGGCTATGCCGCCGGCGGCGGCCACCGGAACGGGCGACACCGCATCGACGACGCGCGGCACGAGCACCATCGTCGATACTTGCCCGGCGATGTGACCGCCGGCTTCTACTCCCTGCGCAATGATTGCGTCAACTCCGGCGCCAGCGGAACGTTTCGCCGCCTCCACGGAGCCGACTTGATCGATCACCATTAAGCCCGCCGCATGCGTCCTCTCAACGTAAGGCGAAGGGTCACCCCAGAAGAATGATAAGACCGGGACGCGCTCGTCGATGCAGACGTTAACGTGTTCCTCAACGGGAAACTGGAGCAGCAGGTTACGCCAAACGGGTTTTTGGTAAGGGCGCGCAGGCGTCGAATCTCCTGTCGCAGTATTGACGGCGCATAACCGCCGAATGAGATGATGCCCAGGCCTCTCGCATTGCTTACATCCGCAGCCAATTCGAGACTGGTGATGTGTGGTCCCATGGGCGCGCAGATTACCGGCGCTTCAATATTCGGCAGCTTGCATAAAGACGTTCGTAGCATTTGAATATCTCTTGTAGTTGTCGGCTAACCGCCATGAAACGCGTGCGTCCACAGAATACAGCGTAAAATCATAAGGTAAAGACTCACCGCAGTAAATCTTCAAGGCCACGCGCATCAAACAGCTCACCGTAAGCCGCGTCACTCTGCATCAGATTTGAAATCTCTTCATTGGGATTACGCATGTGAAACCATCGGCAACATGCAAATGATTTGACGTCGATGGGCTGGATCCAAATGTCAGCATTCACGAAGCTAAAGCATTCATCTGCAACATACGTGCGGGCCGGTTGGACCACTTCTCTGCTAAAACGGGAGAAGCGCTCAGGACAAAAAACAGCACGGCCTGTCTTGTCAACTCAAACTCCTCCGAGCCTGCGACTACACAAACTGTACACTGAGGCGACGCAATCCAGCGGGTTGCGTCCAATCACGCAACCCGCTGCGACCCGGGTCGTGCCAGTAATGTAACGAGGCAGAAGAGGCGGCTCAACTCATCGAATGCGACCCCGGCCTCCCTTACGTGGGGCTCCAATAGAAAAGCTTCTGAACGCGTAATTAAGATCGCAAGGGAAAACCTAACGTGTAATGGCCGAAGACTTGATCTGACAGATCAAGTCTTGGCTGTTACATATTATCTAACCTCAAGTGTATTCAAATTGTCTCAATGGAGGGGTTCACCCCATTCATTTGTGGCCAATTTGTGGACATTTTTTTCAACCAAAGCCACTTGACGCGTGAGTCGATGAGCCCGGATATATCGCTCGGTAGTCTTCATATCGCGATGGCCCATTAGTGCTTTGATCGTGAATGCGTCATAACCTGCGATAGCCAACCGAGTACAAAAGGTGGCTCTCAGATTATGCCATTCGAGGTTTCTGAGTTCAGCTAGTTCGCACGCCGTACCAAACGCCCTTTGGCGCTAGATTTCGAACGACGAGAGCCATTTGAAGTCCCATCCCATCCGCTTCTGGTAGGCGGCCAGCGAGAGTCCACCTGTGCGCTAACACATATATAAAAGACACACACTCTTTTAATTCAGATCAGAGGCCGTTGTTTCGGATAAGGAGCCGTAACTTCGTCGAAATCTTCGGCTTCGTGTGCTGGCGCACAGACCGCCATTTTCTTGAGCTATAGACTAGTCGTCGCAGTCGCTCTGTATAAACCACTCTCGACATCCGAGACCGGGCCAGCAACCTTCTTTCTTGTGCCGTTCGTTGTTTTTCGGAGACGACTAGGAAAGCTTAGAAAGAGGGAGAAGTTGCAATGTTAGTCATCGATCTAACGACTTTAGGAATGCTGATATCGAACCGGTAGGAAGGTTCTGCCATGTCTTTTATCGCCTGGATTGTGCTCGGACTGGTCGCAGGTTTCATCGGCAGCACTGGTCAACCACAGTGGTGAAGGGCTGATCCGCGACGTCTTGTTAGGTGTCGTCGGCGCATTCATTGGCGGTTATCTGTTTAGTTTGTTTGGAGCGTCGGGCGTGACTGGGCTGAATCTTTACAGCCTGCTCGTGGCTGTGGTCGGAGCCGTAGTGTTCCTGGTCGTCTATCACACTATTTTTCGCCGCCGCCGTCGTTTTCTTAGTCTAAGGTAACGACAAGCGGTTGATTGTAGGTGGAACTAAATAAGATGTCGCGAAGGCGCTGCCGACCTGGAAGGGAAAGACGATCGTCGATGTGACCAATGCCTACGGCATGTCCCCCGAGGAACTGGGAGGACAACCTTCTTCTGCCAGGGTCGTCGCGCAGGCCTTCACTGGTGGAAAACTGGTTAAGGGCTTCAACGATTTGGTCGCTGCCGTCTTTGACTAAGATCCGGCCGTACATGGTGGCAGGAGAGTCGTGTTCCGGTGAGCGACGATGACGGCGCCACAGCGGAGATTGCGCTTGCGGAAAAACTTGGTTTCGCGCCGATCAAACTTGGCGGGCTTGGCCGAGCCCGCGCAGGGCAGCTGACGGATGGAAGGCATCGGCGCCGATCTTGAGGTGATGAAGCGGGTTCCGCCTCATCACCATGTTCAGTGAAGTTGCGTGATTGGGTCTCACGGAGTCCGACGTAACAGCAGTGGAGGAAACTCGATGAGCACCGAAGAGAATGTCAAGATTGTGAAAGATTTCTTCGCAGCAATCGGCCGCAGTGATAGGCAAGCTGTGCAGGCGTTGTCTGCCGAAGATATCGAGTGGATCATTCCGGGCGAGGACTGGCCGCTGGCCGGCATGCACCGCGGGTACGCGGGATTGGCGGATTTGCTTCAGAAAGCTTCCGAAATGGAAACCTCACTCCCAAAGCCCCCCGAGTTTGTAGCGCAAGGCGACCGAGTTCTGGTCGTCGGCTTCGCTACGGGGAAAGTCAAAGCCACGAATAGGCCGTTCGAGGACTACTTTGTCTTCGCCATCACCGTTCGGAATGGCAAACTGACGCACATCCGAGAGTATGTCGACACGCAAGCACTGGCGCGGGCCGCCGAGATGGACGCGAGCCCCAAGCCTTTACCGCCGGAAGAATCCTGGGCGAATATTGTTTCTCTGCGGAATCCCGATGGCTCGCTCGATAGCTTTCGTCTGGAAGAAACACTTCCCCTGCTTACAGATGAGCAGATTGATGCGATCCGGCCGTTCGCCGAAGAGCAGGAGATACCCGCACGTCAATTGGTCTTGCGTGAGGGCGACACCGAACTCGACTTCCTGGTTGTCCTCAAGGGAGCCATTGAGTTCTCTGCAGCCCGCAGCTTCGGCAAAGAGCGCACCCCAATCGTTCTCATCCCGGAGCGTTCCTTCGCGAGCGATCTGTCTCTACTTGCTAATACTCCGCTTGCGGCAGACGGGCGAACTACTGAAGCGACCCGAATCCTCCGTGTCAGACACTCTGACTTCCGTCGCCTGCTCTCGGCCGAACCCGACTTAGCCACGGTGATCCTACGCGCATTCGTTTTGCGCCAAAGCTACAAACTCCGCCATGGCGTCGGCGCGGTCGTCTTGATCGGGAAGGCCATTGATCCCGATATTGCGAAGCTTCGGACTTTCCTGAGCCGCAGCGACTATCCACACAAGCTGATCGAGCCCGATGCAATAGACCAGACAGGAAAGCCCATGTTGGATTCCTACGGAGTCCACCCTTCCGATCTTCCGGCCGCATTCATTCGGGAGGGGTGCATCTTGAAGAAACCGAGTGTATTCGAGTTGGCTTCGGAGCTTGGGCTTGTCGAAAAGCTCCCCTCCGATCACGTCTATGACCTCGCAATCGCTGGCTCCGGGCCAGCGGGACTCGCGGCAGCTGTGTCTGGTGCTTCCGAGGGACTCGATACGATTGTATTTGATGCACTCGGCCCAGGCGGACAAGCCGGAACCAGCTCTCGAATCGAGAACTATCTCGGCTTTCCCACCGGTCTCTCGGGTCAGGAGCTGGCATCGCGTGCGGCAGTACAAGCGCTGAAATTCGGTGTCCGATTGGTCAGTCCTCGTTCCATCGATCGGATCGTAAAAGCAGGAGAAGACTTCTTTGAACTGACCCTTTTAGATGGGGCAAGAGTCCTCGCGAAAGCCGTTGTTCTCGCGACAGGCGCGGTCTACCGTGCACTCGACATTCCGGAATACGGTCGGTTTGTCGGGCACGGAATCCACCATGCGGCCACGCTCATGGAGGCGCAGCTCTGTGTTGGCGAGGACATCGTTATTGTTGGCGGAGGAAACTCAGCGGGTCAAGCCGCGCTCTACTTGAGCAAGACCACCGCTCAAGTCCACCTGTTGGTCAGGCAAAAAAATCTCTCGAGCACTATGTCCACGTATCTCATTGAACGCCTCCAGGCCTCACCGAAGGTTCAAATTTATTTCGATACGGAATTAACAGCGCTTGCGGGGCACGGATCTCTTCAGAATGTGGAATGGCGAAGCGCTGACGGGCGCTCTTGGTCCAAACCCATTCGAAATATGTTTGTCATGATCGGAGCGGTTCCCAACACGGAATGGTTGAAGGGCCGTGTCGAATTGGATTCGAATGGCTACATCGTCACCAATCCAGTGTCCCCTTTTGAAACGTCACAACCCGGTGTCTTCGCTGTTGGAGATGTGAGAGCAGGATCTTCAAAACGCGTTGCCGCTGCGGTCGGCGAAGGCTCTGTCGTGATCCAATACTTGCTGCATTATCTCGCGCAGGCGAGTTCTGTTTTAACAACTAAGAAAGCAGAGGCCGTATGAGCAACAACAACGAAAAACATTAGAGGAAAAATCGCGGTCATCACGGGCGGCTCTAGCGATATGGCACTGGCGAGCGCCAAGCGGTTCGTTGAAGAAGGCGCATACGTATTTATCGAGGCCGCAGCGCAAGACTCACTGGGATATTCCGACATCCGCTAAAGGGAGAGTCATGAAAATGTGTTGGCAAGAACTGACTTGCGCGTGACAAAAAAAGGAATTGAAGATGGAGGCTTTCCGCGTGCTTATGTAGCCAGCCCAAGCGATACTTCTTGCCGACCGCCAGGCACGTAAATACTGGCACGTATCGTTTCGTCAGACTACGTGGTACCCTCTCCAAGTTCTTAAAAAATTCGTTCCTGTGGCACTTGTGAAGAAGAACCAGACTGAACAATCAGGCGAAACTCAAAGCAACAAGTAATGGATAAACAGAAGCTTGAATACTTTCGTAAACTCCTCCTCGCTGAGCGGCGTCTGGCAGTTGAAGACCTGCGAGCCGACAAGGCCACCGCACTCGAAGGTGATGACGGCGTTGAGGATGCCGGCGAAATGTCAGAGTTGGATCTCAATCGGTCTACAGCTCTTACCCTCGCCAGCCGTCAGTCA
>Ga0065714_10002292_pt1 | contig 57158 bp, 40 predicted proteins | sample MisRhiReplicate2_FD_59101 | JGI IMG/M metagenome (GOLD analysis project Ga0065714, IMG submission 59101) | Miscanthus rhizosphere microbial communities from Kellogg Biological Station, MSU, sample Rhizosphere Soil Replicate 2: eDNA_1 v2... | ecosystem: Host-associated > Plants > Roots >...
GGTAAAATTACAAGGTGGTAAATCGGGTAAATTACAAGATAAACATCTGACAGCTAAGCTTCAGACCAGAGAGAAGGAAATAGTGGTTAAAGATTTTTCAATCAAAAGTATATCTACCCAGACCGATGTTCAGTTTTTCCCGGAAAGCGGACCTTTGGTAAGTGGCGTTCGTACCAGGGTTGCATTTAAAGCAACAGGGACCGATGGATTAGGGGTGCCGATTAAAGGAGTTATCATTGATAATGATGGTAAAGAAGTGGAAACTTTTGAAACCAAACATCTTGGAATGGGACAATTTAGATTGCTTCCTGAAAAGGGTAAAAGTTATCAGGCAAAAGTAACTTATCCTGATGGCTCTGAAAAGTCTGTTAAATTACCTGCAGTTCAGGAAAGCGGATATGTGCTTTCGGTGTATAACGATACGGAAACAGACACCGTACTTGTACGTGTGATAGCCAACCCTTCTATTGTTGAAAAAGGTGGTCAAACTGTTAGTCTGATTGCCCAATCTAGTGGTAGTGTAAGTTACGCAAGTAGTATGCCTATAAGTAAGGCGCAAACTTCTCTATCGATACCTGCAAAAGATTTACCCTCTGGAATAACTCAATTTACATTATTCTCTGCTACCGGTGACCCGATGAACGAAAGGATAATTTTTATCCAGAACAATGATCAGATGGATGTTAAATTATCTACACCTAAAAAAGTTTATGCTGCCAAGGAAAAGGTAGAGATAGACTTAAATGTGGCTGATGGAAGCGGCGCTCCTGCAGCAGGTAATTTTTCGGTATCTGTAGTTAGTGAAGATGCTGTTCCGGTTGATGAGACGAAGGAAAGCACTATATTTTCTCAAATATTGTTAAGCGCTGATATTAAAGGTTATATAGAGAAGCCAAGTTATTATTTTAACAATCCTACAGAAGAAACAAAAGCAAATCTTGATCTTTTAATGCTTACCCAGGGATACAGAAGGTTTGTGTGGAAAGATATAACAGCTGCAAAGCCATTTCAGTTTCCTTTTAAAGCGGAGAAATTAACCACTAATGTTACCGGGAGACTCCTGACTTTGGGAGAGAAACCTATAGCAGGTGGCAAAATATCTTTGATCAATAATAAGTTAGGGGTGATAATTGATACTGTGACAAATGCTGAGGGATATTATAAATTTAGTGATCTGTTAATTACTAATGAAATCAGCTTCACGGTTCAAGGTAGAAACGCAAAAGGTGGCAAAAACGTAGAAATAAAAGTTGATAAAATTCGTGATCAGGACAGGACTCCAAATCTTAATATTGGTGATTTAGACACTGATTTGGGTAAGTCAATGTTGGCTTCACTAGAAAATAGTAAAAAGCAGGATGCAGAAATGGTAAGGAACGGTCAAATGGGAAGAGCACAACAACTTAAAGAGGTGATCATTAGTGCGAAAAAACGTAAAAGACAATTTGGCTATGACCTGATATTGGACGGACATGCAGATTTTACTTACCGGCCAAATAATGTGCAGGCATATGGAACACTCTTAGAATGGTTAAGAGCTACAGTTGGCAATGTTGAATTTAGGTCTGCCGAGGCTGATTGTGGGCCTGTTACAATGCCATTTACAAGAAATGAAAGAATGAAAGTATTTGTTGATGGTAGACAAATTAACGATTGTGAAGTTCAGGATCTGTTTTATTTAGATCCTCTGGATATTGAAAGGGTAGATGTTGTGCGTACCAATGCAGCGATAATCAGTATGGCTGGTGGGCCTGGTTTGTTCTTGTCAACCAAAAGAGGAGTTGGAATATTACGTTCGGGATATAATCCCCAGGTGGTAAGTTACGCGCCAAGGGGCTTTAATCCTGTAAAGGAATTTTATGCTCCGGTTTATGATAGCAACAGTCGCATCACTGATTTAAGAAGTACCGTTTACTGGAATCCTGGAGTGCTGGTTGGTGCAAATGGAAAGGGAAAAGTTAGCTTTTTTAATGGAGATACCAAGGGCGTTTACAGGGTCGTTATAGAAGGTATCAATGGGGATGGTTTGTTAGGCAGACAGGTGTATAAATACGAAGTGAAATAAAAGATATTTTTCTCGAATGATTTGTCCCCAATGGGGACCTCATAGTTGTCTTTGTATTTGATTACAGGTATATTATCAAATACAAAGACAACTATGAAATTGAAGCGCTCCCTTTTTCTATTTTGTACCATAACCTTAATTGGTGTACTGGCTTTTACTGGCCGAGATGAAGACCCTGTTGAAAAGCTGGTAACTGCCTTGCAGAAGTGGACGGATACTAACCCACAGGAAAAAATCTATCTGCATACCGATAAACCCTATTATATTGTTGGTGACACGATATGGTTTAAAGCTTATGTAACTATCGGAAGTAAAAATCAGCTTTCGGCATTAAGTGGGGCTGTTTATATCGATCTGATTAATGAAGGGGATTCAGTTGCACAGTCCCTTAAGCTCCCGATGACTGCAGGCATGGCCAAAGGAAATATTGTTTTATCGGACACGGTTTTACGTGAGGGTAATTACCGTTTGAGGGCTTATACCCAATGGATGCGCAATGCGGGGTCCGACTATTTTTACGACAGAACCTTTAGTATAGGTAATTCTGTAGCTAACGCTGTTTTTGCAAAAATTGATTACATCTACACTCAAGACGGGACAAGTACCAAAGTAAAGGCACTATTAAAATATACCAATCAGANAGGTGAGCCTTATGTGGATAANCCTATCAGGTATGAGTTAAGAAAAAGCTATAAGCTGCTGGCAACNGGAGGAGGTAACACCAATGAACTTGGTGAAATCTCAGTGAATATTCCCAGCTCAAAACCCGGGGAAGTTTTGAACTCCTATTTGTTAACAAAGATTGCTATTGCCAGGGATGCAAATATTGTTAAGTCATTTCCAATAAAAACAGCCTCATTAAAAACAGATGTTCAGTTTTTTCCTGAAGGAGGGAGCTTGGTTAATGGAGTAAGATCAAGAATAGGATTTAAAGCTACAGGTACTAATGGGCTGGGAGTTCCTATAAAGGGAGTGGTGATAGATAACGAAAACAAAGAGGTGGTGGAGCTGGAAAGTAAGCACCTTGGGATGGGGTATTTTCAACTGATACCGGAGCAGGGAAAAACCTATCAGGCAAAAATAACTTACCCTGATGGATCCGTTAATACCTTGAAATTACCTGATGCCCTTGATGATGGTTATGTGCTTTCCGTATATAACAATCCCGACTCGGATACCCTATTGGTAAGGATAAATGCTAGTGGTTCTACCTTGAAAAAGGAAAGCCAGGTTGTTAGTGTAGTTGCTCAATGTGGAGGAATAGTGCAGTACGCAGTAAGTGTTAATATTAATAAACCTACTACTTCAATTCCTATTGCTGCTAAAGATTTTCCATCAGGGATTTTGCAGGTCAGTTTGTTCTCTAAAGAGGGGAGCCCTCTGAATGAAAGGGTTGTTTTTTTGCAGAGAAATGATTTGATGGATTTGAAAATTAACAGTTCAAAAAAAGAATACGGTGTGCGGGAAAAAGTAGAGTTGGATATTGATGCTAAAGACGCTTCGGGTAAACCTCTTGTCGGGAATTTTTCAGTGTCAGTAATTAATGAAGCTATAGTTCCTTCCGACGAAACTACTGAAAATACGATAATCTCTCAGCTGCTATTAAGCTCAGATATCAGGGGTTATATAGAGAAGCCTAATTATTATTTTTATAAACCCACAGATGAAACCAAGGCAAATCTTGATCTTTTAATGCTTACCCAAGGGTATAGAAGATTTGTTTGGAGGGATCTGATGACTGGGAAGCAAGTCCCTCCAANNTTTAAAGCGGAAAAGTTAGTTACAGACATTACAGGCAGGNTAGCCACATTGGGTAATAAGCCGGTAGCAGCAGGTAAGATTACATTGGTGAATAATAAGCTAGGTTTGATTTTAGATACCATATCCGATAATAACGGATTGTTTAAGTTCAGCAATCTGCTCATTACCGAGGGAATTGATTTCATGCTCCAGGGTCGAACACCCAAGAATGGAAAAAGGCTGGAGCTTCAGTTGGATAAAATAACGCAGCATGAACCAACACCCAATGTGAATGTCGGTGATATTAATACCAATATACCTGCAGTACTTAAGGCCTCAATAGAAAATAATATGGAGCAGGATCTGGATCTGCAAAAGCATGGAAAGACTGGACGAGTGCAGCAGCTTATGGAGGTTCAGGTAAGTGCGAGCAAAAAATGGGGGTTTGGAAATCACATTAATGAAAATCAGGCCGATGAGGTATTTAAGCCGGATACTCGGAGACCATGTGCAACACTTAAAGAGTGTTTAGAAGAAATGGACAAAACAAGGATTTCATTTGCGCTTAAAGACGGGCTTTGGCAGTTAAACGGAGGTTATGTTACATTAATAGATGATGTGTTGATTGAACCTGAGGATTATCAGGAGCTTCTTTTATCGGATGTTTCTGATATAAAAAAGATATATTTCTCCTATCAAAGCAAGGTCATTTCTGCAAGATTATTGGCTAGTTATATGGCCAGATATGACCCAGAAAAACTTCCTCCAGTTATGGCTATTTATACTAAAAGTGGCAATTTTCGTAAAAAATATGATCCTTCAGTGGTTTATTATAGCCCAAAAGGATTTAGTGCTGTAAAAGAGTTTTATGCACCTAAATACGATAATCCTGAAGCGAGTAACCCTCTTGCGGATTTAAGAAGTACGATTTACTGGAATCCTGCTACTTTAACAGGAAATGATGGAAAGGTTAAACTCAATTATTTCAATTCGGATAACAGAGGAGTTTACCGTGTAACTGTGGAAGGAATTAATGCCGATGGTTTATTGGGTAGGCAGGTTTATCGTTATACTGTGAATTGATTGAATAATCTTATTTAATAATGTAATTATGAAAATGAAACGTTCTCTTCTTGCTATTTTCACACTATCTATACTCATCTTTTTGGGCTTTGTGCAGAAAAACGAAGATCCTATAGAGAAGCTTTTAGCCTCTCTGCAGAGCTGGGCTGATCATAATCCTCAGGAAAAGGTTTACCTCCATACCGATAAGCCTTATTATGTTGTTGGTGATACCATTTGGTTCAAGGCCTATGTAACTATAGGGGCTAAGCATCAGCTATCTGCATTAAGCGGGGCGGTGTATGTAGATCTGATTAATGAAGGTGATTCTCTTGCTCAGTCGCTTAAGTTACCACTTACTGCAGGAATGGCCAAGGGGAGCATCGTGCTCTCGGATACCGCNATTCGGGAAGGGAATTATCGCTTAAGAGCTTATACCCAATGGATGCGTAATGCAGGCCCGGAATACTTCTATGATAGAACTTTTAGTGTAGGTAATTCTGCAGCAAATACTGTGTTTGCAAAAATAGACTATATCTATACTAAAGATGGAGCACAGACTAAAATAAGTGCATTGATAAAATATACAAATCAACAGGGAAAACCGTATGCTGATAAGGCTGTTAGATACGAATTAAAAGAAGGCTATAAATCAATTGCTACCGGAGGTGGTAAGACCAATGAGCTGGGAGAGCTGAGTATAAACCTCCCGGATGCTAAGAAAGAAAGTACAGGTAGTGGTTATATTTTGACAAGGATTACCATTGCTGATGGTGAAAACGTTCCTAAATCGTTCCCCATCAAAAGAGCTTCGCAGCAAACAGATGTTCAATTTTTTCCAGAGGGTGGAAATCTTGTAAATGATATAGTAACAAAGGTGGGAGTAAAAGCAGTTGGAGCAAATGGTTTAGGAGTGTCGGTACATGGAGTTGTAATTGACAATGAAAATAACGAAGTTGCTAAATTGGAAACGGAACATTTTGGTATGGGATATTTTAGTTTGAAACCGGAACAGGGTAAAACCTATCAGGCAAAAATAACCTATCCTGATGGATCCATAAATATTTTAAAGCTGCCTAAAGCAGTTAATGATGCTTACGCACTTTCTGTTTATAACAATTCGGGGATAGATACCATTTTGGTAAGGATAGGCGCAGGTAGTTCTATTTTGAAAAAAGGAGATCAGGTTGTTAGCTTGGTCGCACAATCAGGAGGTGATCTGCAATATGCAGCCGACATTCCTATTGGTAAATCGATCACTTCAATTCCAATTCCTTCAAAGGGCTTTCCTTCCGGTATTTTACAATTTACGCTCTTTTCTAAATCCGGTGATCCACTTAATGAAAGGATTGTTTTTGTACAAAAGAATGATCGTATGGATTTGAAAGTTAATAGTTCCAAAAAAGAATATTCGCTAAGGGAGAAAGTAGAAATAGACCTGGATGCTAAAGATGCTGCGGGTAAGCCTTTAGTAGTTAATTTTTCGGTATCGGTAATTGATGAGGGTGTAGTTCCTTCAGACGAAACTAATGAGAATTCTATATTCTCTCAATTGTTATTGAGCGCTGATATTAAAGGCTATATAGAAAAACCTAATTATTATTTTTATAACCCAACAGACCAAACCAAAGCAAATCTTGATATTTTAATGCTTACTCAGGGGTATAGAAGGTTTGCTTGGAAAGACCTGATTTCGGGCAAACAAATACCTCCGGTATATCAAGCAGAAAAGCTGGTGACCAATATTACCGGAAAGCTGATGACATTGAACAAGAAACCGGTAGCCGGTGGTAAGGTTACGCTAATTAATAACAAGCTAGGCTTAGTTTTAGATACTNTTTCGGATAGCAAAGGAGGGTTTAAGTTCAGNAATCTTCTGATTACTGAAGGGATTGATTTTACNATTCAGGGNAGGACGGAAAAAAATGGTAAAAGATTGGAGATACAGNTTGATAAGGTCGTTGGACAAGATGNTACGCCAAACGTAAATATTGGCGATATCAATTCTGATATTCCTAAGGCACTAATGGCATCTATAGAAAATAGTGTAAAGCAAGATCTGGACATGCAAAAACATGGTAGAATGGGGCGTAGTCAGCAATTGAAAGAAGTTCGGATTCAGGCAAGTACGCTGCCTAAATTTGGTAATACCATACTTGAAAGCCAGGCTGATCAGGTTTTTAGACCAGATCCAAGACAAAACTGCGGGACGTTTAAAGACTGTCTGGAGAAAATGAACAATAACAAAAGTGTGTTTTTTGAGCAGGTCATGTCGGAAGATTGCGGACCTATGTGGGTGGCACGTACCAAATCAGAGCCAGCAGCGTATGCCGTAACTATTGATGGATGGGTGCTTGAAAGTTGTGATTTTCAGGAGCTACTATTGGGAGATGGATCAAATATTAGTAAAGTATATTTTGCATATGATAGTTATGCAACAAGAGCCAGGTTACTCGCTGGGAGGTTTAGTGGAGCAAAGCCCCCACCAGTGATGGCGATTTATACAAGAAATGGTAATTTTCGCTCAGGATATGATCCTTCTCTAGTCTATTATGCGCCGAAAGGCTATGCTTCGGTAAAGGAGTTTTATGCGCCCAAATATGATAATAATGAAGCGAATAGCCCCCTTGCGGATCTAAGAAGTACCATTTACTGGAATCCTGCCACAGTTACTAACCAGCAGGGGAAAGCTAAAATCACTTATTTCAATTCAGATAATAAAGGAACTTACCGCGTAACTGTTGAAGGGATTAATGCCGATGGTTTACTGGGCAGACAGGTTTATCGATATGAGGTTAGATAATTTCAATCCCTGCATCCTTATAGCGCTGTAGATTTCCTTCTTTTGGATTTATGTCAGTTATTATTGTATCTAACTCATTGGTCGCGCAGATGTAGTAATTTTCAGCGGTATCCAATTTTTCGAATGTTGAAAGTGCAATGATGTGTTTGGATGTTTCCACCATGGCTTTCTTCATCTGGCTATCTTCGTAGTTTAAACCCGTAACACCTAAGTTAAGGTCGATGCTGCAAATCCCTAGAAAGCAAATATCTGCACGAACATTTTTAATGGCTTGTATAGCGTCATGACCCATTGTAGAGAAGGATGACTTATTTAACCGGCCACCTACAAAAATGACTTCTGCATTTGGATGATCTTCCAGGACATTGGCTACGGGGAAGTTGTTGGTTACCACAGTTATATTCAGTTCTTTAGGTAAACTCGTTGCGACAGCTAATGCAGATGTTCCGGCATCAAATATGATCACCTGGCCATCTTTAATGAACTTTAAGGCTTTGGCAGCGATGATCTCTTTGTGACCAACGTCATAATTCTCCCGTTCTCTATAGTGTCTTGGAATAGGAGAATGTAAAACTGCTCCTCCTCGGACTGCTTTAAGCAAACCTTCATCAGATAATTCTTTAATATCTCTCCTTATCGTGTCTTCTGAAACATTTAATAGCTTACTTAAATCCCCCAAAAGCACCTTGCCTTCTTTGGTGATGTGGTCTATTATCTGTTGTAATCTTTCGGCCTTTATCATAATTGTTTTGCAATATTATGCAATAATAAGAAATTTAAATTGCAATATATTGCAAAATATTGTATTTTTGTTGCAACTTATTACAAGATACTAATTAAATAAATGATGAGAAAAACAATAGCAATTGATATGGATGGTGTACTCGCGGATATTGAGAACCATTTCATAAACTGGTACGAAAGAGACTATGGTGTTAAGGTGAACCGTGAAGATATGTTAGGTGTGCTTGAATCTGAAGGGTTTCCGGATAAGACTGCAGTACAAAGGTTCGTATTTACGCCCGGATTTTTCAGAACAATACCTGTTATGCCTGGAGCAATAGAAGCGGTAAAAGAATTAATGGAAACTTACGATGTTTATGTGGTATCGGCAGCAATGGAATTTCCTCAATGCTTATCCGAAAAACAAGAATGGTTGGCGGAACATTTTCCAATGATTAGCTGGAAAAACATAGTTTTTTGTGGAGATAAAAGTATTATTAACACAGATTACATGATTGATGACCACTGTAAGAACCTGGATTTCTTTAAAGGTAAAGCGATCATGTTTACTGCTGCTCACAATGTTTACAAAACGCATCACCAAAGAGTAGACAACTGGAATGAGGTAATGGCCTTTTTTGAAAAAGAGGAAGTTCCCGCATAATAACCCTTAATTAATCTGTCGAAAACGTTTTCGATAATAAATGCTGATTAACATGCATTTAATGTTCTAAACAACATATATATTTAGTTTTTATACCCTTTGTTACTGCATTAGTAAATAGTGGTATAAAGAAACTAAATATAATATGAGCCAAGGCAGTAAAATACACAGAATGACACAAACCATGCGTTGGTTTGGTCCGAAAGATCCGGTAAGCTTATCAGATATCAGACAAGCTGGTTGCACCGGAGTTGTTAGTGCACTTCATCATATTCCAAATGGAGAAATCTGGACTGTTGAAGAAATCTTAAAACATAAAAATATAATTGAACAAGCCGGTCTTGTGTGGGATGTGGTAGAAAGTGTGCCGGTTCATGAAGCAATAAAAACTCAGGACAAAGGCTTTGAAAATTATATATCCAATTATAAAACTTCCTTAAAGAATCTGGCTTCTTGCGGTATATCTGTTGTTACCTACAATTTTATGCCGGTGCTGGATTGGACAAGAACCAACCTTGCTTTTGAACTTGAAAATGGAGCTAAAGCTTTAAAGTTCGAGAAAGCAGCACTTGTTGCGTTTGATGTATATATGCTCAATAGGCCAAAAGCGGCTGATGACTATACCTATCAGGAACTTGAAAATGGCAGGTTGCGTTTTGAACAGATGTCGGCGGAGGACCGTTTGGTGTTGCAAAGAAACATTATTGCCGGCTTGCCGGGAAGTGAAGAGAGCTTTACTTTAAACCAGTTCCAGGATGCTTTAGATAAGTATAAAGGGATTGATGCAGAAGGGCTTTCGCAAAACCTTATTCATTTCCTTTCAGAAATTGTTCCCCTTGCTGATGCTGCGGGAATAAAACTTGCCATTCACCCTGATGACCCACCTTATCCCATATTTGGTTTGCCGAGGGTGGTTAGTACAGCTTCACAGGTTCAAAAACTGTTTACTGCTGTTCCTTCGTTGAATAATGGACTTTGTTTCTGTACAGGTTCATTTGGCGTAAGGGAGGATAATAGTCTGCCTGAAATGGTAGAGACATTTGGCGAAAGGATTCATTTTATTCATTTAAGGAGTACAAAAAGAAATGAAGCCGGTGATTTTTACGAGGACAATCATTTGGAAGGCGATGTAGATATGTACAATGTTGTCAAGCAGATCATTTTGGTACAACAGAAAAGACAGATAAGCATTCCAATGCGACCAGATCATGGTCACCAGATGCTTGATGACTTAAAGAAAAAAACTAATCCAGGCTATTCTGCTATCGGCAGGTTAAAAGGCCTCGCTGAGTTAAGAGGGTTAGAGTTAGCAATAATAAACCAGTTTTCAGATAAATAACATGAGAGAAGGAGCAGTAATACCTGAAGATTTTTTGCTAAAAGGTAAAAAAGCGAAAGTACTTTTTAATGAATATGCAAAGCACCTTCCTATAATTGATTATCACAATCATTTGCCTCCACAGGAGATTGCGGAGAACAAAAAGTTTGCTAATCTAACTGAGATCTGGCTTAAAGGAGATCACTATAAATGGCGAGGCATGCGTGCTTTAGGGGTTAGCGAAGAGCTGATTACCGGCAAGGCTCCCGACCAAGATAAGTTTATGGCCTGGGCTAGGGTAGCACCCGCAACAGTAAGAAATCCCTTGTTCCATTGGACACATATGGAGCTTCAAAATCCTTTTGGCATAAACGCTTTCCTGAATGCTGATTCCGGTAAAAGAATTTATGAGCAATGTAATGCCTTGCTTACTAAAGATGAGTTTTCTACCCAAGGCTTGCTGAATCATTTTAAAGTAGAAATGGTAGGCACCACAGATGATCCCCTGGATGATCTTAAATATCATAAACAACTAAGTGAAAGTGACTTTTCAGTAAAGGTAAAACCTTCATTTAGGCCTGATAAGGCTTTGCTGATTGATAAGACTGCTCAGTTTAAAGATTACGTGAAGCAACTTTCTGCAGTTTCAGGAATTGTAATAACTGATATAAATGAGCTGCTTGCGGCGTTAAAACAGCGCGTTGATTATTTCGCTGAACATAATTGCAGTGTTTCTGATCATGGACTGGCAGCATTGCCAGCAACTTATAGCTTGACTGATGCAGAGAAAAAGGAATTTGCGAGTTTCTTAAAAACGGATGACACCGTGTTTTCTAATCCTGATGCTTTTGCAGGTTACGTTTTAACAGAACTGAGCAAGCTATATCATGAAAGAGACTGGGTACAGCAGTTTCACCTGGGGGCAATTAGAAATAATAACCTGGGTATGTTTAATAAATTGGGCGCAGATACAGGGTACGACTCTATTGGGGACTTTAGGCATGCAGAAAGACTTTCTGGTTTTTTAGGGAATCTAAGCCTTACAGATCAATTGACTAAAACCATTATCTATAATCTTAATCCGGCAGATAATGAAGTTTTTGCTGCAATGACCGGTAATTTTGCTGATGGAAGAATGAAAGGTAAAATGCAGTTCGGTTCCGGTTGGTGGTTTTTGGATCAGAAAGATGGTATGGAAAAGCAATTGAACGCATTATCCAACATGGGCATGGTAAGTAATTTTATAGGTATGTTAACAGATTCGCGTAGCTTCCTTTCTTATTCGCGTCACGAATATTTTAGAAGGATATTGTGTAATCTTTTCGGAGCAGAAATGGAGAATGGAATATTGCCTGATGACGAGAAGTGGATAGGACAAATCATTAGTGATATCTGCTATTACAATGCTAAAGAATATTTTAAATTAGGCTAGGGGTAATCCCTAACCTAATAAAAATACGGTCATACTTTTAGGCCCGTGAGCTCCAAGTACTAAAGATTGTTCAATATCAGCAGTTTTTGATGGGCCCGCTATAAAAGATCCAAAACCATATTCTGCATCCCCTATTCTGCTATAGGCATCGTGCATGGTAGCAACTATATCAGCCTTATTTACCACAACAGCTAGCTGCTGACAAATAAATGGTACAGCTCTTTGGTGCATCAGGTCTTCAGTGATCCATAATGCTGCATTTTCGGCAACACCAAAGTGAGCTTTAATTACTGCCAGATCAACATCTTCATAGCTATGTGGATCTTTGTTCTCCCAGCCAGATTCTGTAACTGAGGCAAGCTCAGGTAGGGTAGAGATTAATCTCTTTTTATCTTTAAATTCCTGCCCGATATATTGTGCGATCTCTTCAAAATCTGTAACCTCAATTACTGCACCGCCTATGGTTGTGAGCACAGTTTTAAACTGCGTTAAGCTATCCATTCCGCCAGGTACGGTACTTAGGTCTGCTGGCAATGGTTTTGGCTCAGGTTGATTGGTCTTTACTTTAGCCAGTATTTCTTCTCTGCTAGTCATTTTTGTTGTTTTGTTTATACCATTCTCCAAATGATTGTTTAGGAGGTTCAGGCATTTCTCTGTGTTTATACCAAAGATTTAATTTGTTGTTTACCGTAAAAGGGGCATGTTTTAGTACAAATCGGCCTGCTTTTCCTGCAAACTTATATATAGTTGGATTTGATAATGTAAAATCCATTACTTTCATGGCTATTGCCTTTTTCGGGTCAGCATATCCTTCTTTTACAATCACCTGGCGCCATTTATACAGCTGCTCATGAATGTTTATTTTTACCGGACATACATTGCTGCACGACCCACAAAGGGTAGAGGCGAATGGTAGGTCGGCATAATTCTTCATGTCAAGGTTTGGTGCCAATATAGAGCCTATAGGACCAGCAATTGCAGTATGGTAACTGTGGCCACCGCTTCTGCGATAAACCGGACAGGTATTCATACAAGCTGCACAGCGGATGCATTTAAGTGAGTTGCGGAAATCGGCTCTGCCAAGTTGTGTAGTTCTACCATTATCCACCAAAACGATATGCATGGTTTGGCCTGGTCTTGGTTTCTTAAAATGACTTGAATAAGTAGTGATAGGTTGCCCCGTTGCACTTCTGGTAAGTATTCTTAAAAATACAGAAAGGTGTTTACGTAGAGGGATTAATTTCTCAATTCCCATGCAGGCAATGTGTACATCGGCAAGATGTGCGCCCATATCTGCATTGCCTTCGTTTGTACAAACTACAAACTCACCGGTTTCTGCTACAGCAAAGTTTACCCCTGTGAGGGCCGCCTTTCTGGTAATGAATGTCTCACGTAAGTGGTCTCTGGCTGCTGCTGTGAGGTATACAGGATCTGACGCTCCTTCAAGAGTTCCAAGGTGCTTATGAAACAACTCACCAATTTCTTCTTTCTTTTTATGGATACAAGGAAGTACGATATGGCTAGGCGGTTCTTCGGCTAATTGCACAATGCGTTCCCCTAAATCAGTATCTATAACCTCAATGTCGTTTTTATGGAGGTAATCATTTAAATGGCATTCCTCGGTAAGCATGGATTTGCTTTTAACGATGCGGTTCACACCGTTTTCCTTTAAAATGGAATGCACTATTTTATTGTGTTCTTCGCCGTTTGCAGCCCAATGAACTTTTATACCGTTCTTTTCTGCATTGGCCTCAAATTGCAACAGGTAATCGTGCAAGTTTGATAACACATTATCTTTTATTTGTGATGCCGCTTCACGTAAGGTTTCCCATTCCGGAAGGCTGTGCGCAGCCTTATCTCTTTTGGCCCTCACAAACCAAAGCGTTTCATCATGCCAGTCTACACGCGCTTCATCTTTATTAAAGATGTCGGATAATTGAGCGTGATCTTTTGCTCCTGTACTCATTTTATTATTGCTGGTTTGTGGGTTTAAAATTCCTGTGCGTTTAATATCTCTGCAATGTGTATCACTTTTACATTGCTGTTTTGTCTGCGTAAAATACCTTCCATATGCATCAGGCAAGACATATCTGCTGCCGTAATGTATTCGGCGCCACCATTAAGGTGGTCTGCAACCCTGTCTTTACCCATTTTTACAGAAACAGCTTCTTCTGCAACGCAAAAAGTACCTCCAAAACCACAGCATTCATCAGGACGTTTTAGCTCAATAAGTTCCAGACCTTGCACCATATTTAACAAATGTAAAGGTTTAGAGAAAGGAGCCTCAACAAGTTCTGTCATTTGAGCCAGCATTAAGCCACGCTGCCCATGACAACTTTGGTGTACACCTACTTTATGAGGAAAGCTTGCCGTTAATTTCTCAACTTTAAGTACATCGGTAAGAAACTCGGTTAATTCGTAAATCTTTTTTCTGATCCCAAGAGCTTTGTCTTCAGCTTTTTCGGCATGAAGGTGATCCTTAATGTGAAGTACGCAGCTTCCGGAAGGGGACACCACATAATCAAATTCTGAAAAGTTTTCTATAAACAGATCGTTGCACCCTTGCGTAAGGTGTTCAAAACCCGAATTGGCCATTGGTTGGCCGCAACAGGTTTGTTTTGTGGGATAAACCACATCAACTCCTAGTTTTTTCAGTAAAGTTAAGGTTGCAATTGCGGCATTTGGGTAGAACTGGTCAATGTAACACGGAATAAAAAGTCCAACAGTCATGGTTAAAAGTATCTGGTCTTACTTGGTTTAGGTTGTGTGTTTAAGCAAATATACTGTGCTAAGCGGTAAATATAACGTTATTAAAAATATTATGCAGATTAGTTTGTTATTTAGAAAGGAAACGATTTCATATAATGAAGTTTAGATTGAATTTTTTAAATCCGGAAAAGCTTAATAAACAGCTATAAATTCATTTGTTGTGATTTATGAAAACGTTTTCATATTATTGTAATATTGATTGGCTTGGTATTTCAATAAGCTCAAATCAGTAACCCGATATCCTACTAAAATGGCTAACCCAAAAAAGGCACAACAAAATACAATCCTGGATATTGCAGAAGCTTTAAAGCTTTCACCTGCAACAATTTCCCGTGCGCTTAGTGGCCATCCGCATGTAAAGGAGAAAACAAAAAATGATGTGCTAAAAATGGCCGCACAATTGGGGTATAGGCGTAACAATATGGCTTCGGGACTTCGGAGTAATAAAACCCACACCATCGGACTTATTGTACCAAGGATTTCAATGTTTTTTCATGCTGAAGTAATTACAACCATTCAGAATGCTTTACATAAGCATGGCTACAACCTGATCATATGCCAGTCTAACGATTCATTAGATATGGAGAAAGAGCTTGCCGATATACTTTTGTCTTCCAGAGTTGATGCTTTAATTGCAGCCTGTACATTACACACCACGGATTTTAGTCATTTTGACAAACTTTTGCAAAATGGTACACCTGTCGTTTTTTATGACCGTGTACCTTTAAATGAGCAGAATGCGGCGATAATAAAAGGTGATGATTTTAGGGGAGGCTATATAGCAACTGCTCATCTTATTGAAACTGGCTGTAAAAGGATTGCCCATATTTCTGGCCCTTTAACCTCGAATTTATATCAGGATCGTTCCTCTGGATTTCAGCAAGCTATGGAACAGCATAAACTTGCTGTGAATAAAAACTGGGTGTTTCATCAGGAATTAACGCATACCAATTCCAGAGAAGCGATGCGAAAAATGTTTGAAGGAGATATAACCCCTGATGGGGTATTTACAGATAACGACACCAGTGCTATAGCTGCACTTGAATTTGCGAGAGAAAGGGGAATCAACGTTCCCGGCGATTTAAAAATTATAGGTTACTCAAATGATCCCCGGACTTCAATAATTACACCTTCAATAACGACGATAGAGCAGTTTCCTGATGAAGTGGGTAAAAAGATAGTGGAAACAATAATGAGTTTATTAAAGTCTGACGGAAATAACCTTGATGAGCGAACCTCAGCCATAACTATACCTGTGCAGTTAATTAGAAGAATGACAACCTGAAAACCGAATATAAAACCATATAGATGATGAAAAAACTATTAATCGCAGTCTGTTTTTTACTGATAAATAATGGCATGCTAAGCGCTCAGAACAAGAGCGAAAAGATGAGTCAGTTGATAGATGAACAGTTTAAATTTGCAGATCAGCAGTACAAAGTTTTGGCTAAAAATGTTCCTGCTGATGTAATGCCCAAAACCTATTATGAAAAAACAGGTAAAGTAGAAACCAGTGATACCAAATGGTGGTGCAGTGGTTTTTTCCCTGGAACATTGCTTTATATTTACGAATACACAAAGGATGCTGAGATCCTCAAGGAAGCTAAAGCGCGACTTGCCATTCTAGAACAGGAAAAGCACTATACAGGTAACCATGATCTTGGTTTTATGATGTATTGCAGCTTTGGTAATGCCTATCGGATCTTTAAAGATCCATCGTATAAAACAACAATAGATACTGCCGCTGAATCTTTGTCAACGCGTTACCACCCAGAAGCGAAAGTAATCCAATCGTGGAATTCAAGTAAAAAAATGGCAGGCCCTGTTATTATAGATAACATGATGAACCTGGAGTTACTTAGCTGGGTTAGCGATCATGGAGGTGATAAAAAATACAAGGAGATTGCAATTACTCACGCCAATTCAACCATCAAGAATCATTTCAGGCCAGATTTCAGTTCCTACCATGTTGTCGATTATGATATGAAAACAGGAAAGGTTTTGCAAAAAATAACAGCGCAAGGTGCTGCAGACTCATCTGCATGGAGCAGAGGACAGGCTTGGGGTTTATATGGATATACCATGATGTATCGTTTTACTAAAGACAAGCAATACCTAAAACAGGCAAAAAATATTGCTAAATTCATGTTAAATGATCCAAATATGCCTGCCGATATGATTCCTTACTGGGACTATGATGCACCGGGGATACCCAATACCTATCGTGATGCATCTGCCGGAGCTGTTATGGCATCAGCTTTATTAGAGCTTGCTCAATATGCTGATAAAAAAGAACGCAAACAATATTTAAGCGCTGCAGAAACAGCATTAAGAACCTTGGCTTCTGACACCTATCGTGCAAAATTAGGAGAGAATGGTGGGTTTCTGTTGAAACACAGTGTAGGTTCAATACCTCATAATTCGGAAATTGATGTTCCGTTAACTTATGCCGATTATTACTTTTTAGAAGCATTGCACCGCTATAAAAGCTGGTATTTATAAAAATAACAACAAAAAATATGCAAACACATTTTGAAAGCCGCTACGCATTAAGTCCAAACGAAACCAAGCAGATGGTTACGGCAGATCTGCGTAAAAATTTTCTAATCCCGGAAATATTTGAAGCCGATCATATTCACCTTACCTTATCTCATTATGACCGCTATATAGCCGGCGGTATAATGCCTGTAAATGAAGTTATTGAGCTTTCAAATCCTGATGGTTTAAAAGCAGCCTACTTTTTAGAAAGAAGAGAACTAGGAATCATTAATGTAGGCGGTAAAGGTACTATAGTTGCTGATGGAGTAAGCTACATTCTTGATTTTAAGGAAGCACTTTATATTGGTAAAGGGACTAAAGATGTGGCTTTTGCATCGGTAGATAAATTGAAACCTGCGAAATTCTATGTCAATTCAGCTCCTGCTCATCATAAATATCCTACTAAAAAGGTATCAAAAGCAGAGGCAGAAATTGTTGAGTTAGGAAGTCCCGAAACAGCAAATCATCGTGTCATAAATAAACTATTGGTGAATAGCGTTTTGCCTACTTGTCAGTTGCAAATGGGAATGACAGAACTCAAGAGCGGAAGTGTTTGGAATACCATGCCTGCGCATACTCACGACCGCCGCATGGAGGTCTATTTCTATTTTGAAGTTCCACAAGGCCAAAGTGTTTGTCATTTTATGGGTGAGTCACAGGAAACCAGGCATATCTGGATGCAAAATGAGCAAGCGGTGATTTCACCTAACTGGTCTATACATTCAGGTGCCGGTACTAGTAATTACACTTTTATCTGGGGTATGGCTGGCGAGAATCTTGATTATGGAGATATGGATCATTGTGCAATTAATGAGCTTAAGTAACAATTATGAAAAAGGTATTTGCACTTTTATTGTTGCTGCCCGGTGCGTCTTTTTTTGGACACGCACAAATAAATAAGGCTAAAACAACCATTGTTATTCATAACTCTTCCGATATAGATCGGGTTGCAGAGGTGTTGTCAATTAACTGGGCTAGTGTCATTACAAAATATCCGGGTATTGATACGGCTAATTTCAAGGTGTTGGATGCTGTGACTCAAAAAGAGGTTCCATTTCAACTGGAACACAAGGGAGAAGTAGCAATTCAGAATTTACTGGTACAGATTAATGTTAAAGCCAAAGGGAATGCTAAGCTCTTAATTGTAGCGGGTAAACCTGCAGCTATGGCTAAAAAAACCTACGGACGCTACGTTCCTGAACGTTACGACGACTTTGCTTGGGAAAATGATAAAGTAGCCAACCGCATGTACGGAAAGGCACTGGAAACCAGAAAGGACAATGCTTTTGGAATAGATATTTGGGTGAAGAAAACCAACAGGCTTGTCATTAACGACTGGTACAAAACAGGAGATTACCATACCGATCACGGCGATGGAATGGATTATTATAGTGTAGGTTTAACCTTAGGAGCAGGCGATATAGCCCCTTATGTTAAAGATTCCGTGTATTACTCTAAAAATTACCACAATTGGAAGGTATTGGATAATGGTCCTTTGCGTACCTCTTTTAAACTGTATTACGATGAGTGGGATGTGGCCGGTAAATCGGTAAAAGTGGTAAAAACAATAGCCCTGGATGCAGGTTCTCACTTTAACCGCATACAAGCAGATTATTCTTATTCAGGAGGTTCAGATCTTCCCCTGGTAATAGGCATAGTTAAACGTGCCGAACCAGGAGCCATCCTGATGGATGAACAAGAGGGCGTATTAGGGTATTGGGAACCTGAGCATGGTGTAGATGGAGCTACCGGTGTTGCAGTAATCCTGCCTGATGGAAAAGTAAAAATGAATACAGATAAGGTTCATCTGCTTACCCATACCTCGGTAAAAAGTGATGAGCCAATAGTGTATTATAATGGTTCAGCATGGAGTAAGGGTAACGAAATTACCAATGCAAAGGCATGGTTTAAGCTTTTGGATACTTTTAATCAGAAATTAAAGCAACCCCTAACTGTAAAAGTGCAATAAGAAAAATATAAAATGGCAATACTTGATTTGTTTAATTTAAAAGGAAAAACGGCTTTAGTAACAGGTTGTAAAAGAGGGATAGGTAAAGCTATGGCCGAAGCACTTGCAGAAGCCGGAGCCGACATTATAGGTGTATCAGCAAGCTTAGAACCATCAGGTAGCGATGTAGAGAAGTCTATAACCTCAATTGGTAAGAAGTTTTATGCTTACCAATGTGATTTTAGTGATCGCAATTCGCTTAAATATTTTATAGATCAGGTGAAAAAAGATCATCCGGTAATAGATATTTTGGTAAATAATGCAGGAACTATTTTAAGAAAATCAATATCGGAACATCCTGATGAGTATTGGGATGAAGTGATTGCTGTAAACCAATCCGCTCCATTTATTTTAACCAGGGAAATAGGGAAAGAGATGGTTTTGCGCGGAAGTGGAAAGGTTATTTTTACAGCTTCCCTATTAACATTTCAAGGTGGTATTACCGTGCCTGGTTATGCAGCAAGTAAAGGTGCAATTGGTCAGTTAACAAAGGCTTTTGCTAATGAGTGGGCAGCTAAAGGAGTAAATGTAAATGCAATCGCACCTGGGTACATTTCAACTGATAATACAGCTGCGTTAAGAGCTGATGAAAATCGCAGCCGTTCTATTATGGAGCGGATTCCTGCAGGGCGATGGGGTGAACCGGCAGATTTTAAAGGCCCTGTGGTTTTTTTAGCTTCTGAAGGGTCTTCTTACATGCATGGGACTGTGATGACGGTTGACGGTGGATGGATGGGTAGATAACACAAAAAATGATTGATTGAAATGAATTTAAAACACTTCATACTAGTTCTTGGTTTGCTAACTGGTTTTGGGACCATAAATGCACAAGAAATATGTCCTATAATCCCTCAGCCGGTAAAGGCCGCCAAAACCGATGGCTCTTTTGTACTGAGCTCGCATACCCCAATAATTGCAGAATCAGCGCTTTTAAGACCGGTTGCCAATTACCTTCAACAAGAATTGCTAAAAGAGCAAGGGTTGCCTTTAAGTGTTTATGAAACATCAAAAATAGCTGGTGTTAAATTGGTGCTTGCCCCTAAAAAAAGCGCTGATGCCTATATGTTGGACATCAATTCAAAAGGAGTTACAATAGTCGCTAACGACGCTGCAGGTGCTTTCTATGGTGCAATATCCTTGTTGCAAATTGCCCGACAAGCAAAAAATATTAGAGGATCACTTTCATTAGAAGGATGGAAGGTACAGGATAGTCCTTTGTACCAATGGCGAGGTTTGATGCTTGATGAATCAAGGCGTTTCTTTGGTATAGCAAAAGTTAAATCGATCCTCGATTGGATGGCCTTCTATAAACTGAATCGTTTTCACTGGCACCTTACCGATGAACCCGGATGGCGTATCGAAATTAAAAAATATCCTGGGCTTGCCTTGGTTGGTGGTATCGGCGATTTTTTTGATGGAACTTTGCCTGCACAGTATTATACTCAGGAACAGATTAAAGAGGTGGTAGCTTATGCAGCACAACGATTTATCACCGTTATTCCGGAGATAGATATGCCAGGGCACGCATCGGCGGCTAACCGGGCTTATCCTGAATTTAGTGGTGGCGGGTCTGAAGGTCATCCGGAATTCACCTTTAATCCCGGTAAGGAAGGTACTTATCAATACCTTACAAATATTCTGCGCGAAACAAATGCTTTGTTCCCTTCGGGGATGATTCATCTTGGTGGCGATGAAGTCAGTTATGGCAATCAGAAGTGGGCTGAAAATGCCGAGATTAAAACGCTGATGCAGCGTAAAGGGCTGGCAAATGTTAAAGAAGTAGAAAGATACTTCATGAAGCGTATGGCAGATTCGGTATACAATATGAATGCGAAATTGCTTGTATGGGACGAGATGGCTGAGGCTGATCTTCCTAAAGACAAAACAATTATCTTCTGGTGGAGGCACGATAAGCGCGAAATGCTGGATCTCTCTCTTAAAAAAGGATATGAAACGGTTCTGTGCCCGAGACTGCCGTTTTATTTTGATTTTGTTCAGGATAGTACACATAATTATGGTCGTAAGGTTAACAATAAATTATACAATTCATTGGAAAGCGTTTATTCCTTTTCCGTGGATAATTATGTAAAAGGTTCTGAAAATAAGAAGCTAATACTGGGCGTACAGGCCGATTTATGGTCAGAAACCATTCAAAGTGACCAGCGCTTAGATTATTTAACTTTTCCGCGCATTACCGCCCTTGCAGAAGCAGCATGGAGTAAAAATGACAAGGATTTTCAAGGATTTATGCAACGTTTAAAAAAGCATATTCCGTTGTTTCAGCAAGCCTCACTTTATTATTATGATCCATTTAACCCGGCAAAGAACCCTGAGCCTGTAAGGATAGGAACAGGAGTGAAACGTTTTGATACTGGGTTTTAAGTTTTTACGGATTAAACTGAAAGCGGGTGTATCATGATTTTATGATACACCCGCTTTCAGTTTAAAAAACAGTTATTCCTTTCTAATTAGTAACTGTAAAATTGCTTGAGCTTGTTACAGTTTGCCCATTAGTCATTATGGTTAACTTCATTGTACCCGGATTTAAATTAGATGGTACAGCAACAGTAATTGTGGTTTCAGTAATACTGGTAACAGGTGCGTCAATAGTGCCGAATTTAACATTAGCGCCATAGTATCTTGCAAAACCATTACCTTTTATAGTTACAACAGTTCCGGCATTACCCGATGCAGGGGTAAAAGAAGTGATAGAAGGGCCAATCATCTTGAATTCTTTAGCAATCGTAAGTTTCTTGCCGCCAAAAGCTAAATAAATTTTCACATTTCCTTCATTTACTCCAGTTGGCACTTCTACCTTTAAGTTTGTGGCAGATGTACCGGTTCCGGTTGTAGCCATATCTCCAAAATATATAGTATATTGTCTATCCTTAATAAAATTGCCGGTTATATTTATTTCTTTTCCAGGACCGCCAGTTGAAGGAGAAAAATCGGTAAATGCATAGGATAATACCTTAAGTTTCTTAGGAACCGTTACCGTATGTGGACCTAACGTTACGGATATTGTATATTCACCTGGTGATAAATCATCTGGAACAACGATCTCATAATCACCCAGATAATTAGGATTAATTGTAACCTCTATACTTCCAATTTTTGCAGTAGGGATATAATTATATTGGTAGTTTACCGGGAAATTGGTTCCGGAAAGAGAAATTGTAGTTCCAGGCAATGTAGTTTCCGTCGATATGCCAGTAAATACCGGAGGAGTAATCGTAAACTCTCCGGGTAAAATAATCTTTTTATTGCTGATCGTTACAGATAACTCTGATTTTACTTTAGTGGTAGGTGGTACTGTTATTTGAAAAGGATTTGCATTTATTGGGTCTACGCGTTGCTCTCCAAAAAATACACTAAAGTTATCAGGATAATAATACGGCTGAGGAAGATTATCTCCTGAAAAAGAAATTACTGTTCCTAACGGACCTGATTTCGGAGCAAAGTCTTTTATATTGGCAAGTATTGTAAAGCCATTTGTGCTATATACTCTTTGTCCAGCAATAATTACTTCTACATTAAATTGGTTCCCATGTGCTGATGGAATTCCTCCAGGTACTTCGGCAGTTATTTCAGTTTCAGAAATAGATAAAATTTTTGCTTTGGTATTGTTAAACATAACGGCTACCGAACTGTCAGATTCAGCATAAAATTTACCTGAAATTTTCACCTGATCTCCTGATTTTCCTGAGGAGGGTATAATACTACCTACTTGTGAGCTAGGTAGTGTAATCTGTATTAATTTCCCCAATGCAGTTCCTTTTTCGTCAGTTACGTATGCTCTGACATAAACAATTGGTGAATAGTAAGGGCTACTCGTGCTGAGGTTACGTACTTCCTTTGTAAATTCACCTTGTGGTATGTTTTTACCTAAAGATATTTTTGTACCTCTTGCTTCGCTAACATCGGACGTTAAACTATAGATAAAACCATAGTCATATGGATTAAAATTGCCTTTACTGACAATGCTACCTGTAAAAATTGCAGCATTAGGTGCTAAGGCAGTACCGGATAATGTTTGAATTTCAGGTCCTGAAAGGTTATCTTTTTTACAGCTCTGTAACTGAAAAAATGCGAATAGCGTAATCGCAATTAAGAATATATTCTTTTTCATTTTAAGGACTGTAATTAAAATGAATAACCAACGCGAACACCGTTTATCAGTGTAGGGCCAAATGTTGATGCAGATTTTTTACCCGTATCATTGTAGTTGGTATTAGGTTGCCCTGTATTGGTATTCTGCCCTGTAACCGTTGCCGTGATATTTTTGTATTCCGTTTTGGATAAATTGAAATTGAATTCATAACCAATAAAGAAATCCTTTGCTACATAAAAGTCAAAACCAGCAATTAAGTTAAGGCCATAGCGGGTATACGCATTTTCTTGTAGCAGATTGTAATAGTTTGGGTTGTTTGGTAGGTAAATAGTTTCAAGCCAACCATTTTTTATAGTGGTAGAAGAGCCGTTGTCCTTAATTTCCTGACTTGCAGATTTGCTGCTTATTGAAATGTCTGCTGCAACATAAGGAGACAATCGTTTTGTGCCTTTAAAATGTTTTTCTATACCAAAGTTAAATCCAATTAAAGTGCTTTTTCTTTCATTTTTGATGAAAACACTTTGTGGGCCATAAGGGTTGTTAACATTTGCTGTAGAGTCTTTTTTGCTGGCATTAAAACCTAATCTTAAAGCGACATCAGGACTAATAAAATACCTTACTTTAATTTGATTAAGCGAGTTGTTTAAACTTAAGTTTCCTTTAAAAGGGTTGAAATTTAGTTCAGTAACTATAGATCCTGTACTTGGTTTGAAAGATTGTTGAGTTTTGTCAGTAGTTTTAGATACCGTATCAATATGAATTTGTCCGGTTTGGGCATAGCATGCCGTGCCAGCAATTGCTAGTGCAATTGAAAAGAGCGTTTTCTTCATTTTGTTAATTTTTTTGCCAAATGTAGAAAAGAATTTATTTATTATTCTTCTCAGAAGCTATTTAATTTAATTGTAAACTTTTGTGACTGCTGGTCAATTTTTGCAAAACAGTTGCGTAGTATGAGTAATAATCGTACCTTTGCCTCGCAAATAGTAACTCATAAATTATTTGCTATGCAACTCGATCCCAATAAATTTATCGCCGAAGGACTAACATACGATGACGTATTATTAGTACCTGCTTATTCTGAAGTTCTGCCACGTGATGTGGATACCGGAAGTTTCCTTACAAAAAAAATACGTATTAATGTTCCTGTAGTTTCTGCTGCTATGGATACTGTTACTGAATCTGGTCTGGCTATTGCCATTGCTCAGGCAGGTGGTATCGGTATGCTGCATAAAAACATGAGCATCGAACGTCAGGCAGAGGAGGTTAGAAAAGTAAAACGCTCAGAAAGCGGAATGATCCAGGATCCAGTTACTTTAAGTAAAGATGCTAAAGTTGCCGATGCTTTCCAGATTATGAAAGAATTTAAAATAGGTGGAATTCCTGTTATAGATTCGGATGGTAAACTGGTCGGTATCATTACCAATAGAGATTTACGTTTCCAGAAAGATATGCAACGTAAAGTTTCTGAAGTGATGACCAGCGAAAACCTGATCACCGCTGCTGAAGGTACAACCCTTTTACAGGCTGAAGAAATTTTGCAAGATTATAAAATTGAAAAACTTCCTGTAATTAGTAAAGATGGTAAACTGGCAGGGTTAATCACTTTTAAGGACATTCAAAAATATAAAAACTACCCTAAAGCTTGTAAAGACGAACGTGGAAGACTACGTGTAGGTGCTGCTGTAGGTGTAGCTGCTGATAACATTGACCGCGTTGCGGCATTGGTACAAGCAGGAGTTGATGTGGTTACAGTTGATACTGCTCACGGTCACTCTAAAGGTGTTATCGATATGGTTAAGGCCATTAAAGCTAAATTCCCGGATCTACAGGTGATTGCTGGTAACATTGCAACTGCAGACGCGGCAAGAGCATTAGCTGAAGCTGGAGCTGACGCCGTAAAAGTTGGTATCGGTCCAGGTTCTATCTGTACGACAAGAATCATTGCAGGTGTTGGTGTGCCTCAGTTATATGCAGTTTTTGAATGTGCTCAAGCATTAATTGGTACAGGAATCCCTGTAATTGCCGATGGTGGTATCAAACAAACCGGAGATATTGTTAAAGCTATTGCAGCCGGAGCAAGCTCTATTATGGCAGGATCTTTATTCGCAGGAGTAGAGGAGTCGCCAGGTGAGACCATCATTTACGAAGGACGTAAGTTTAAATCATACCGTGGTATGGGTTCTGTTGAAGCAATGCAACAAGGATCTAAAGACCGTTATTTCCAGGACGAAGAAGATGTAGTTACCAAATTAGTACCAGAAGGTATAGTTGGTCGTGTACCTTATAAAGGAACACTGGCTGAGGTAATTTATCAATATGTAGGTGGTTTAAGAGCAGGGATGCACTACTGTGGTGCTGCAACTATCGAAGACTTACAGAAAGCTAAATTTGTACGTATTACTGCAGCTGGAATGAGAGAGAGTCATCCACATGATATTTCAATCACTAAAGAAGCGCCAAATTATTCACGTTAATAATTTGATAAAATAAATAGAAAAAGCTCCTGAGTCAGTATTGATCCAGGAGCTTTTTTGTGTTCAACCAAACTCAACTTTGACTATAGCCTAACAGCCTCTGAGGAGCGTCTAATAGGTTAGTCCTGCAGGCTAGTTTTTTATAGATATTCATCCGGTCCCAATTCCCAGGTCCATGGCTTTTTAAAATTCGAAAAGTTCTTAAGCGTTTTAAACGTTAAATTCTGCTCGATAATCTCATTCCCTGAATCTGTATTGCTCATTTTTCCGATGGTGATAATGCGTTTTTTGTTTACAAAATCGTACTTTTTGCTATTCATATCGCCAGAGCCACTATGGTAAGCGTAATTGCTTGCCTTGGTCAATTGCCAGTCTTTGTCCTGATATTTAAAGCTATAATTGAGTTTCCATCGCCAATTTCCACCCCCCTCAAAAGCGAGATTAAGTACATTGTCGGTAATGGCCAGAGGACGCAATGGATCGCCCATAGCGCCACCTTCTTCTGATCTTAAAACGAAATCGTTGTTTTGGGTAATCAACTTATAGTTTCTGCCCGATTTGAAATAGACAGCAAGCATTCTGGGTTTTTGTATCTCGGTAATGAGTTCGGTAGTATTGTCTCCGTAAGCCCGGTTTTCTTTAACGGCAGCATAGAACTCATATATCAAGGCTAAATCTTCAACCTGATCATTGTTTAAATCGCCAGAAACTGAATCTATAACTTTCCACTGTGCCGGTGCAAGAGATTTTATGGTTTTTCCTTGTGGGTTAAGTGCCGGATACTTGAAAGATTGAGCATACGTGGCAGAGTAACAAAATAATAAAAGCGCAATTAGTCTTATTCTCATATTTCTATACAACGATTAAATATGGTGGTTTATTCTAATTCGCAGTTTAATAAAAAGCACAAAAGCCGGAATCCTCCGGCTTTTGTGGGTATTAGCTATATTTGTATTGTGATTTATTGAACCACTTTACCGTCTTTGTCGATCTTTAAAGATCCTGATTCTTCACCTTTTTTAACGTTAATCAGGTAATACTGAGACTTGTCTGCGTTGGTAACAAGAAACGCTGCAGTTGGCGTCCATTCTTTAGCTGGTTCTGCTTGTAAAGTTTTTTGAACCGCTTCTGGAAGGTCTTTTAATTCAACTGGAGTTTTAGTCGTACTATCTTGTTTTACAGCAACTTCTATTGGGTTTTTGATGTCGCTTGCTTTTACTGTTGTTAATCCGGCTACTGCTAAAAATGCTGCTGATAAAATGATCTTTTTCATAATACTTATTTTAAGTTTTCAATTAAATATTCTTGTTAATTATGTTTAGACTATGCTACATAATAGTGCCTGAATACCGGTTTTTTGGCACTGAACTGATTTTCAGTGGTTTATTTTATTGAGGGGTTAAAAAAGATGTGGAATTTTGCTACAGTTTGTTGAGCAAGGAAGCATGTTAAGGTGAATAATTTTATCTTTGCATAAAAAAAGCTATGTCAATTACCTCAAACGAAGAACTTTTAGGAATGCAACAGATTAGTAATGCTGTTGCAGAAACTCTTAAACAGATGAGGGCGCATGCTGCTCCAGGAATGACGGCTAAAGAATTAGACGATTTTGGAGGAGCGATTTTAAATTCATTAGGTGCAAAGTCGGCACCAAGGCTTACTTACGATTTTCCAGGATGGACCTGCATCAGTGTGAACAATGAGATTGCCCATGGTATTCCAACGGAAGAAAAAGTTTTAAAAGAGGGAGACCTCATTAATATTGATGTATCTGCTGAGTTAAATGGCTTTTGGGCGGACAATGGTGGTTCCTTTATTTTAGGGGAAGATTTAAATGATCTTCAGCCACTTGTAGATGCTTCAAAACAAATATTGCGCAAAGCTATAAATCAGATCAAGGGAGGTGTAAAGATTGCAGATATCGGCAAATTAATTGAGACTGAGGCTCGCAAATCCGGTTATAAGGTGATTAAAAATCTTGCGGGACATGGTGTAGGCAGAAGTCTACATGAAGAACCACACGATATTTTAAACTGTTATGATCGGTTTAACAATACCCGCTTCAGAAAAAATTCTGTTGTAGCTATTGAGACGTTTATTGCCACTGCATCAACTTATGCTGATCAACAAGAAGATGGATGGACATTGGTGGGGAATAAGGGGGGCTATGTAGCCCAGCACGAACATACGATAATGGTTACCGACGGTAAGCCGGTTATTCTTACCGCAGTAAATGACATTTGGGAATAAGCCCGTCATTCTGAATGACGAGCTTATAGGTGCTAATCCCTTTACAAAGGATTAGCACCGACACCTTCAAACGTGATTTTAACTGGTTTTATCAAACCGTTTTCATCAAATTCCATTTTTTCGATACAAGTCGCCCTATGGTTACCATTGGTTTCGCTTAATGGGCGACGGTGGTATACAATATAATAATCGCCTGTTTTTGGGTTTTTAATCACTGAATGATGACCAGCACCTGTTGCAACAGACGGATCTTGTTTTAATATCTTGTCTATACGTTTGAATGGGCCTAAAGGTGAATCAGCCATTGCATAAGCTACTGAATAATCCGGACCAGTCCATCCGCCTTCAGACCACATGAAATAGTATTTTCCATTTCTGATAAACATAAATGGGCCTTCAACATATCCCTTTGGAGTTACTTCTTTATAAGTTGTTCCATCAGGGAAAGGTACAATGCTTTTAAAGTCATCGCTCAGTTTTACAACATTGCAGTGCGACCAACCACCATAAAATAAATAGTACTGTCCGTCTTTATCTTTAAAAACATATTGGTCAATTGGCTGTGCCCCGTTATGAAATTTATCGATAAGCGGCTTTCCGATAAGGTCTTTAAATGGACCATTTGGTTTATTTGAAACGGCAACACCTATGCCACCTAATTCATTGTCGTTCTGAATGTCGTTAGCTCCAAAAAACAGATAATACTTGTTTCCTTTTTTGGTTATTGATGGTGCCCATACTGCTTTTTTAGCCCATTTAACATTGCTGGTGTCAAGAATGTGCGAATGCTTTTTCCAGGTAACCAGATCCTTTGAACTGTAAGCATCCATATAGGTTTGCGCTTCATATTTATCTGAATAGGTAGGGTAAATCCAGTATTCTTTGCCAAATATTGTCGCTTCAGGATCAGCATACCAGCCTGGAAATATTGGATTGCCAGAAGTTTCTTTTGATTTTTTTTGTGCAGACAAGGAAAGTGCTATGAACGAAAGGCAGAGCAAAAGGTGGTACTTCTTCATTTTAATGTGTTAGGATAGTGTAAGTGGTTCAAATTTAATTAGAACCTAAGGTATCATTTTATATCCTTTTTCGCTAATACTCTATTAAATCCATAGATTTTATTTGTTTTATAAAAAAATGCAATTACATTTGTTCTGAATTGATAAGAAACACAAACCAAACGATGGAAAAATTTTTACACTTAAAAAAAGAAATTGCGCTCCGCAGTCCAAATCAATTGAGATATTCTTCTCACTGTTGTTGCTGTTCCATGCAATAGCATTTCACGCTATAAACTATTAATAAAGACAGGATTAGTATCCTGCCTTTATCAAGGCACTCAGTACGCAACGCCAATCACTTACTGAAATGCCAACTCGTTTCAACCAATAGAATTTTATTAATTAAAACTTTTTAAAGTTATGCAAAATTTTAAAAAGGGTAGGCATTTCTATGGTGCTTATTCCTTGTTAAAAAAGACACTGCTACTGGGTAGCAGCATCGTGGTATTATTTCTGTTACCACTTATTTCTTTCTCACAAACTCAACCCCTTATTAATTCGACACTGAAAGGTCAGGTTGTAGATGCAACTAACAAACAGGGGATACCGGGAGTTAGCGTTCATATTATTGGAACAACCCACACCGTACAAACAGATAACGACGGAAGGTTCGATTTTGTAACCGGGCAGAAGTTTCCATATACATTAGAAATCAGGTATATCGGTTACGAAAGAAAAGAGGTTGTGGCTAATGGAAGCCCGATTTTTATAGAACTTAAAGAATCCTCCAGCCAGCTCAATGATGTGGTAATTGTTGGTTATGGTAAGCAGGATAAGAAGGACCTGATCGGATCGGTTTCAAAAATTGATCTTAGCGGCACTAAAACAATACCTGAGGCTAGTTTTGATGCCCAGTTGCAAGGGAAAGGTGCTGGGGTACAGATCAACACAAATACCGGTGTTCCTGGTTCTGATGTATTTATTAGAGTAAGGGGAGCAACTTCAATTAACGCTGGTAATGATCCTTTATATGTGGTTGATGGTGTGTTTATCAATAATACAAGTCTTCAGAGCATTGCCCAGGACAGAGCAACATCCCCACTGGCGGATATAAATCCATCAGATATAGAGAGTATCGAAGTATTAAAAGATGCAAGTGCAATTGCCATATACGGTTCCAGAGGTGCCAATGGGGTAATCATTGTAACTACAAAACATGGCGATTATGGTCGTAAATCTAAAATTGACTTTAATGTATCAGAGGGAAGAGGTTGGGCACCGGAAGACCGGATTTGGAAAACAACAACGGGGGTTGAGCATGCGCAACTGGTAAATGAATACAATAAAAACATGGGCAATGCACTCCCGTTCAGACCGGCAACAGAAATCATCAATGGTGTTCCTGGTCGCGGACTTCCCCAGCAGCAGCCTACCTACGATAGGATGAGCTATTTGAACAGAACAGCTGATCTGCGCAATTATGATTTATCTGTTCAGGGAGGTTCTGAGAAAACAAGGTATTATTTAGGCGGAGGTTATACTTATCAGGAATCTATCTGGAAACCAATGTCGTTTGACAGAGCCAGTTTCAAGGTTAACATTGACCAGAAATTAAACGATAAAGTTACCATAGGAACCAGTAATACACTTTCCAAAAGCCATAGGGATCAGGCGCGCCCTGCAAATGGAGGTAATGGAACGCTTTTGCAAGCCTCGCTAAACATACCAACGTACCTGCCAATTTTTGCTGCGGACGGNACTCCNCTTAANTGGGTGAATTTTGACAACATTGACGTATTGACCAGCAAAGTAAACCTTTGGTCGAACAGCTACCATTANATTGGAAANACTTATTTGGATATAGACATCCTTAAGAACTTAAAATTCCACTCTAGTTTTGGTGTAGATTATAACAATTACGAGGAAAATGAGTACTGGGATACCCGAACTATTTTAGGTGCGTCGGGAGGTCGTGGTACGCAGGCAATTACGCAGTCGAGCACTTTAATTAATGAGCAAACCTTATCTTATACTACCCAATTGGGTAAGCATGGCATTGGGGCATTAATTGGTAACACCTTGCAAGGTGTGGAGCTTAAAAATGTTTCAGCAACCGGAACCAATTTCCCTAACAACTCTTACACGCAAATATCATCGGCAGCTACACAAACAGCAGCACAGTTTAGAAGCAAAAGCGCATTGGCCTCTTTCTTTTCGAGGTTAAATTATAACTATGATAAAAAGTACTATGCAGAATTTACAGTGCGTGCTGATGGTTCCTCGAGATTTGGAAGAAACAATAAATGGGGTTACTTCCCAGCAATAGGTGCTGCATGGAGAATAAATCAAGAGAATTTCCTGAAAAATGTAGCTGAGATCAGCAACCTTAAATGGAGAATCAGTTATGGTTTAACCGGAAATCAAAGTGGTATTGATGATTTTGCTTCGCAAGGATTATGGAATGGAGGATATGGATATGCTGATAAGCTTGGTAGTAGTGAGGGACCTGGTATTGCACCATTGCAAATTGCCAATCCAAACTTAAAATGGGAAAAAACAGCACAGTTTAGTACTGGTTTAGATTTGGGCTTGTTTAAAGATAGGCTATCGTTTGAGTTTAATTACTACAATAAATACACTACTGATGTATTGCTTCAGATTGCTACACCTGCTACCACCGGTTTTTCATCTTACCTGACCAATTATGGTGAGATCAGTAACAAAGGGTTTGAACTGGCCATAAATTCAACAAATATTCAGACTGCTGATTTTACATGGAAAACAGATTTTAATGTCTCACAGAATATCAATAAGATAGAGAAAATACCGGCAGATATTCCGTTTGCAGGCAGAGATTTGATCAGATTACAGCAGGGCAGTTCCCTGTACTCATATTGGGTTTATAAGCAACTTTACGTAGATAAAAATACAGGCGATGCAGTATTTGAAGACATCACCGGTGATGGTAAAATTACAGCTGATGACAGACAAATTGTAGGCAATACCTGGCCTAAATTTTTTGGTGGGTTTAACAATACTTTAAATTATAAAGGTTTTGACCTGGGTATTTTCTTTACCTATTCTTATGGTAATCAAATCTGGAACCACAATAGAATGCTTGGCGAAACAGGAGGCACCCTGGATGCTAACAGGGTATTGTTAGCAAGTCAGCTAGACAGATGGACGACCCCTGGACAGCTAACCAATACACCAAAATTAACTGCTGCTAATTATTCCAGACAAGAAAATAGCCGCTTTCTTGAAGATGGCTCATTCTTAAGATTACGTGCACTTACAGTTGGTTATGTTTTACCAAAAGCACTTACAAAAAAGGCGAAAATAGATAAGTTAAGAATTTACCTCACAGGGAGCAATCTGTTATTATTTACCAAATATACAGGCGCCGACCCCGAGTCGAATCTTGGAACTGGTAACATTCAGGGTTACGATTATGGTACACCACCACAACCTCGCACCATTCAGCTTGGCTTAAACTTAACTCTATAATCGAACATTAAAATTATATAGCAATGAAACCATCATGAGCAAACACTCACAAACTGCAACGAATATGCAGATGATAGCTTCATAACCGATAAAAAGCAAATTATATACTGATGAAAAATTTAAAATACATTATAGTTTTACTAACAGCGGCATCAACTTTCATCTCCTGCAAGAAATTTTTAACTATAGATCCCATTAATGCAGTATCAGATGAGAACCCAATATTTGATAAAACATCAAGCGAAACAGCGTTAAGAGGAGTTTACAGACAATTGGCATCTGCCGGTTATTATGGCGAAGGTTATGTTACCCTAGGGTATTTTCCAAGTGGGGATATCAAAAACCTGACTACAGGAGGTGCCGCAAATCTTGTAAACGTAAATTTCAGAGCAGATGACACGAACTTCAATTCTGCATGGTCGGCCATTTACGTCACCATAAACAGAGCAAACAATGTAATCAGCAAGGTGCCTAAGGTACAAGACCCATTACTTACTCAACAATTGAAAGATCAATATGTGGGCGAGGCAAAGTTCATCCGCGCCTTGGCCTATTTTGATTTGGCAAGAGCCTGGGGAGGGGTGCAGATTGTGCTTGAGCCTACTACTTCATTAGAAAACCGCAGGGAAGTGAAACGAAGCACATTAGATGAAACCTATGCACAAGTGTTAAAAGATCTTGAAGATGCAGAGCAGCTACTACCAAATACCCTTAACAGAATCAGAGCAACCAAACGGACGGCATGGGCATTAAGAGCCAGGCTCCACCTGTATAAAAAAGAATGGGCACTGGCAGAAGAGTATGCTACAAAACTGATCAACCTTTCTTCTGACTATACTTTAATTAAACCGTATAGCGCATGGTTTGCCGGTAATGCCGTAGGTACTTCAGAATCTGTATTTGAACTGGAATATAGTGCAATTAATCCAAGTGCGATCAGAGCTCAAATGCAGCACCCAACAAATGGAGGAACTTACAGGTATGCTCCTAATGATCGTTTTGTTCAATTACTAAATGATCCTAATATTTCGGGTGGTAGAAAAGCGCTGATTGGTAGTGTAACGCAAGGCGGAACCACCATTTGGTTCGGTAATTTATATTACAGATTACCGGCTACAGATCCTGCTTACATATTCAGGATTGCAGAGCTTTATTTGATTAGAGCGGAGGCAAGAGCTCATTTGGATAACTTGTCGGCTACAACAGGTGCTTTATTTGACCTGAATAAAGTTAGGGAAAGAGCTGAAATACTTCCTTCAACTGCTATAACCCAGGCCGATATTTTGTTGGCAATAGAGAATGAACGAAGGATTGAGTTTGCTTTTGAAGCACATCGCTGGTTCGATTTGGCAAGAACAGGAAGGGCAAAGGCGGTATTGGAAGCGCTAGATCAAAATACTCATGTAGAGGATTATGAATACCTGTTTCCAATTCCAATAACTCAAATACAGCTAGATCATAGTTTAGATCCGAACCCTGGTTATTCCGGTAAATAATTTATTGTTAAGACAAGTAAACCATACATCATGAGTTTTTTTAATACAAATAATTCACAATGGTCCGGTAAGGAAAAGATTGTGTTGCGCTTCTTCATCCTCTATTTTATGATACAGGTAGTTCCACTTGACTGGAAATTTTACAGAGACCTTTTTTCTATAAATCCTGCAGCGTTGTCTTTTTATGATCTGTTTAAACTNACAAAATACGCACCTCAGTTTTTTTCACTTACCGGGTATGCCAATTGGGGCGTGGCAGCTGTTTTNGCAGCCATAGGCACATTGATTTGGNNTAAGCTAAGAAGAGAGTTTGATTACAATACGCTGTATTATGGCTTAAGGGTAATCTTGCGTTACCGATTGGCTATTGGAATAATTGCCTATGGGTTTATTAAGCTTTTTCCATTGCAAATGCCGTATCCATCGTTAAGCAACCTGCATACCAATTATGGCGATTTTTTTGCCTGGAAGATCTATTTCCATACGGTAGGTATTGCACAACCCTATGAAGTGTTTTTAGGTTTTGTAGAAATCCTTGCAGGATTGCTTCTTTTCTTCAGAAGAACGGTAACGTTTGGTAGTGGTTTAATTCTCGGTTTTATTGGGAATGTATTTGTTGCCAATATTGCTTATGATGCAGGCGAGCAGGTTTATAGTCTTTATTTGGTAGTCATAGCGGCATTTCTTTTTGCGTACGATGTACCACGGTTATATAGTCTACTTGCATTAGAGCGCCAAACCATTGCCAATAAGTTTACACCTTTATTTGCCACCAAAGGAATCCGTAACCTAAGGCTAGTTTTAAAAACGGCCTTTGTAGTGTTCGTAATTCTGTTAGGAGGCGCTACCTATGCCAACTATAGTAAAGCACCATATAAAATACCCAGAAGCAAAGGGCTGGCAGGAACCTATGGGTATTATAACGTTAGAGAATTCAGGCTTAATAACCAGTTAATCCCTTATTCTACAACAGATCCAAACAGGTGGCAAAATGTGGTTTTCGAGAAATGGGCAACCATCAGTATTAAAATAGCACGACCAATTAAACTGGATCCATCAACAGGTGAAGGCTATTTTACTGGTGATATCGATAGGAATTACGAGTCGGCAGGAGTAGGAGGACGGCAGTATTTTGCCTATACATCAGATACTGTCAATAAGGAAATTGTACTTAGGAATAAGAATAAAAACTATTCTGGCGAAGGTTTTACACTTCAGTATAAACAGCTAAATGATTCAACCATTGTTTTAACCGGGGTAAATGAAAAACGGGATTCCATATCTGCTATTCTGGATAAGATAAATAGAAAGTACATGTTGTTTGAGGGTAGAAGAAAACCTGTTAAACTTTAAACCACTCAAAAATGACTGTACTAGAAAATAACATACAAACAACCAGCTGGAATGGCTACGAAAAGTTTTCTTTTCGCGTAGCCTTCATATTTTTCTTTTTATTGGTAGTGCCTTTAGATGCCGATTATTATCAGCAATGGTTGACTACAGATTGGTCGAATCTACACATTCGTGATATTGGGAAATTGAGCGGATCATCGTTTAGTCCAATAAAAGTTCAACCGGCCCAGCCTGGGTCCGGCGATCTGGGCTCTATTCAAGATTCCTCATTAGATTTTTTGAAAATCAGTGCAGAGAGTGCCAATTTTGGAATAGCCAGCTACATTAACTGGGGATTGGCTTTTGTAATTGGATTAATCGGAGCTACGATTTGGTCCTTACTAGATAGAAAAACCACGAATTATCGAACCCTGTATTATTTCCTGATCGTTGCCGTAAGCTATTCTATGCTTATTAAACTTCAGGGGCTCACTTTTTCTAAAGTGTTTCCAACGCAAATGCCTAATCTGGCACTTACACAGTTGAATACTCCCTTAGGCGATTTTACCCATCAGAAATTGTATTGGATACAGTTTAGCTTTGTTCATGGTTATGAGGTGTTTGCCGGATTAGCAGAACTTCTGATCATGTTGCTGTTGTTTTTCAGACAAACAAGAGCAGTGGGGGCTGCACTGGCAATTGCCATGATTGGAAATATTGCAATCTCCAATCATACTTATGATGGAGGAATTCATTTGGCTGCCGCATTTTATGCATTAGGAGGCGCGTTTGTATTGTGGCGTTACCTACCTAACATCTGGAATTTGCTGGTTAATGAAAAAGACACAAATCCTGCTATTTATCATTATCCATTTGAAAAGAAATGGCAAAAATACTTCAGACTTGCCTTTAAATCATTTGTGTTCCTGATGTTTTTTGTTTTGAGCGCTTATTTGCACTGGCAAAATTACACCTACGATTCTTATAAGGTTCCTGCTCAGAAAGGTTTAACAAATTCAAGAGGCTTTTATGAGGTAACAGCGTTTAAACTGAACAACAAAACAGTGCCATATTCTCCGGTTGATTCATTAAGATGGCAAAATGTGACCTTCGAAAAATGGTCTACCATCTCATTTACAGTTTTTAATACTTTTATGATTCATGGAGAGGCGGGCAGAGGTAAGCAATTTAAAGATGTAGACAGAACGTATGAGTCTGCCGGAACTGGTGGTGGAAGAAGGCATTTTTACTACAAGGCAGATACCATAAACCATGTACTTTATTTAGAAAACAAGAACAAGGTTTATAAGGATCAAAAGTTAAAACTTAACTACTCAAGGCCTACTGATTCGAGGATCATTCTATCAGGTTTAAACGAATATCAGGATTCTATTTATGTAGTGCTGGATAAGAAAGATAAAACGTATCCGCTTTATCAAAGTCGCCGGCAACCCGTAGTCTGGAACCCTTAAATAACCATTTATTAAAATAGAAAATCAAATGGCAAAAGAACCAACAATAACAGAACCATCATATATATCCTATGTTCAGGAGGTACCTCAGGATCATACCGATTGGACAGAACTGCAAAAAGTAGCTTTTCGTATTGCATTTATCTACTTTGGACTGTTTTCAATACCGCTTGATTTAGGGTTTTATCAGATGCTCATCAATATGGATTATGCGCATCTTAATTACAGACATCTTACCGAAATTGTCGCCTTTTTTAACCCTCAGTTTATTAATATATTCTCCGAAAGTGGCTTTTTTGGTCCTGCCAGTTATATTAATTTGCCCTTTGTACTTTTAATTGCTTTGCTTGGTGGATTTATCTGGACAAAGCTTGATAAAGACCGAAAGGAGTACCAATCGTTATACTACTGGCTTCGGGTTATGGCACGGTACAGAGTGGCCTATGCAGGTATAGGCTGGGGTTATAAAAAGCTGTTTGTAATGCAGATGCCTACTCAGAATGAGGGATTATGGAATACTGAATTGATCGATTTTTTTGCGAAGCGGCTATATTGGGAGGTAATCAGCGTCTCACCAAGTTATGAAGTCTTTTTAGGGTTTGCAGAATTTATTGGAGGATTTTTATTGCTGTTCAGGCGTACCACTGGTATTGGTGCTGCCATCACTTTTGTGGTGTTCGGAAACATAGCAATTTCAAATCATGCTTATGATATCGGGGAACAGGTGCCAAGTGCAGGTATGGCAATGCTTTCGGTTTTTATTTTATGGTACGATATACCTGGTATATGGAGCTTGATTGTGAAAGAACAGGACTCAAGAATTGTTCATTTTTACCCTGAACTAAAAGCAAAATGGCAGAAATACACAAAAAGTTTCATAAAATATGCCTTTAACTTTGTTTTCGTTTTTCTGTTTTTTGTTTTTGAAGTGTATGCCTATACGCATAATGATTTTTATAAAATCCCGAATACGCCTGGGCTACCTAAATCAAGAGGGTATTATGAGGTTACCGAATTCAAGCTAAATCATAAAATACTCCCTTATTCACCTTTTGATCTTGTCCGCTGGCAGGATGTAACTTTCGAAGATTGGTCGTCTATGAGTTTTAAAGTAGCAAACAGGCCCCAGGATATTGAAATGTTTGCCGCAGGTAGTTATCCCGGAAAGGAAGAAGTTTACGACGGAAAATGGAGGTTAGATTGGAGGGGAGATGTTAGACGATACGGTAAACCTCATAAGCGTAAAAAGCGTGCTGATTCATTAAGAGACATTAATGTTACTTGGGAATTATCGGGTATAAGTGGAAGAATTTGGTATTATTACCGGGCAGATACGATAAATCATGTCTTGTACCTGCAGAATAAAAATAAGTCAGACAGAACACAGAAGCAGGTGTTACACTACAGTCGCCCTAATGCAAACAGAATTATCTTGCAGGGAACCAATGAGTTTAAAGATTCAATTTATGTAGTGTTAGATAAGTCTGATAAAAAGTACCCATTATTGCAACGGAGAAAAGGCGATTCGGAAGAATAATTATATATTCCTACCTTCACGATGCGGTAATAAGACAGTTAAATGAGCATAAACGATCAATAAGAAAGATATAAATACAGTGGGAAAACCAGATTTTGATGCAGTAGTAGTTGGTTCGGGACCAAATGGTTTGGCGGCTGCTATCGCATTGCAACAGCAAGGACTATCGGTACTGATTATAGAAGGTAAGGATGAGATTGGTGGCGGATTAAGATCTGCAGAACTGACCTTGCCCGGCTTTGTACATGATGTTTGCTCAGCAATTCATCCGCTGGCAATTGGTTCACCATTTTTTAATACACTTCCGCTTCAGGAGCATGGCTTGTCTTATGTTTTTCCTGATCTGGCTGCTGCCCATCCATTTGATGATGGTACTGCTGCTGTACTCGGCAGTTCTATTGAAGAAACTGCAAGGTTGCTTGGCAGTGATGAGCAGGCTTATCTTAAACTATTAAAACCACTCGTGAAAGACTGGCCTGATATTGCCGCCGATGTTTTGGGACCTTTGCATTTTCCTAAGCACCCAATTGCTATGGCCAGATTTGGTTTAAATGCACTTACCTCCGCTACCTTTTTAGCTAAACGATTTAAGAGTAAACAGGCAAGAGGATTATGGGCAGGAATGGCCGCACACTCGATTCAGCCACTATCCAACTTAACTACATCAGCTATAGGTTTGGTGTTGATGGCTGCGGCGCACCTAAAAGGTTGGCCAATTCCTGTTGGAGGATCTAAAGAAATAGCCAGCGCCTTGGCTTCTTATTTTATCTCTTTAGGCGGTAAAATTGAAACAGGCAGGTTTGTAAAATCATTAGATCAATTGCCATCTTCTAAAGCTGTGTTTTTTGATGTAACACCTAAGCAATTATTGCAAATAGCAGGTCATAAATTTTCGGCTCTTTATAAATGGCAATTAGAAAGATATCGTTATGGAATGGGCGTTTTTAAAGTGGATTGGGCTTTAGATGAAGCGATTCCTTTTACAGCAAAAGCAGCGCGAGGAGCAGGGACAGTCCATATTGGCAACACACTGGAAGAGATTGCTTTATCTGAAAAGCTTAGTTGGCAAGGCAAGCATGCTGAGCAACCATTCGTATTACTTGCGCAGCAAAGTTTATTTGATGCATCGAGGGCCCCGCAGGGGAAGCATACCGCATGGGCTTATTGTCATGTGCCAAATGGTTCGGTAACAGACATGACCGAAATTATTGAAAAACAAGTAGAGCGCTTTGCTCCTGGTTTTAGAGAAAGAATACTTGCAACGCACACCATGAATACCGCGCAGGTTGAGGCTTATAATCCCAATTATATTGGTGGAGATATCAATGGTGGAGTAATAGATCTGGGGCAGATTTTTACGCGACCGGCATTACGCAGTTCACCATACCGTACTTCTGCAAAGGGTTTATATCTTTGCTCCTCATCAACGCCTCCAGGGGGAGGGGTACATGGAATGTGTGGCTACCATGCTGCAAAACGTGCTTTAAAAGATGTTTTTTCAATCTCAATTTAATATTTAATACAAAACAAACACAATACACAAATCAAACTAAATTCTAATGTCAGAAACAAAAAAACTAAACATTCATGAAGACTGGGTAGTTGTTATCCTTGGAGCATTAACAATTATCTTAACCCTTTCCGGACTCCTATTACCTGTTCCTGTATTTAACTGGACAAGCATTTCAGAACTTACATCATCAGTATTAACAGCTGCCAATCTGGAGTATATCGGATTACAATTTATATTGGTCATTATTATTGCTGCTTTGGGTGCTTTTTTAACCGGAAAATCTGTTAAAAGTGCAGTGCTTACTTTTCCATCTGTTTATATCTTAACAATGATTGCGCTTGTACTTGCGGGTAACAGTCAGGTTAAAGCATTGAATTTGGAAGCCGTTATTTTTAGTTTGGCTATAGGTTTAGCCATCAGCAACTTTTTTACATTGCCAGAATGGTTCAAGTCATCTTTATCAACTGAACTTTTTGTTAAAATAGGCCTGGTATTATTGGGTACCAGTGTTATCTTCTCAGATGTGCTAAAAGCAGGTTCTTTAGGCTTAATTCAAGCTTTGGTTGTCGTGCTATCTGTATGGTACTTCGCTTTTTGGTTATGTAAAAAACTAAAGATAGATGATGAATTGACCATGATGATCTCCAGTGCAGTTTCCATTTGCGGGGTATCGGCAGCAATTGCTACCTCAGGGGCAATTAAAGGGGATTCAAAAAAACTTTCATATGTAATCTCTATGGTGCTTATTACAGCAATACCAATGATGATTTTTATGCCATATATTGCGTCCTATTTTCATTTTCCTCAGGCAGTTACAGGTGCATGGTTAGGAGGTAGTATTGATACTACCGGAGCTGTTGTAGCATCGGGATCATTGGTAGGAGAGGAAGCTTTAAAAATCAGTACCATTGTTAAGTTTTCTCAGAATGTATTATTAGGAATTGCGGCATTTGCTATTTCAATATACTGGACTTATACACAACATCCGGCAGGAAAAGACAAGGAAACCAAACCAACGCTTAAAGTGATCTGGGAGCGTTTCCCGAAATTTGTAATTGGGTTTATTGCGGCTTCTTTACTGTTTTCATTCTTCATTACACCAGAGGTAAATGCCCAGGTCAAGGGTAGCTTAAAGAACTTACAAGGGCTTTGGTTTGTATTGGCATTTACCAGTATCGGGTTAGAAACCAACTTTGCTGATCTGTTTGGTAAAAACAGTAAAAAACCTTTTTATGCTTTCTTAATTGCACAAGGTTTTAATATCATCGTTACTTTGATCATTGCTTTTATACTTTTTAAATAGGCGATTTAAACAATCGCGGACTATGTAATTTATTTGATAGCCGGCAGCTAAAAACTGTCGGCTATTTCTGTAACTGCTTTATTTTTTGCAACTTGATTTACTTTTTNTTAACCAAATCGATTTTCTAGCCAAAAAAACGCACTNTGATGAANTATTTATTTTTCCCCCTGTTTATCTTGTTTTTTTGCAATGTCAAGGNTCAGGGAACTGACGGAATTAAGTTTGAAGCAGGCCTGAATTGGGCTCAGATCAAAGCAAAAGCTAAAAAGGAGAACAAATATATTTTTCTGGATGCTTATACCACCTGGTGTGGACCTTGCCGTGAAATGGCAAGGAACATTTTTCCAAAAAAGGCAGTAGGCGACTTTTTTAACCAAAATTTCATCAATGTTGCAGTTCAGTTTGATGTCGCCAAAAATGACAGTAAGTATGTTAAAAGCTGGCATAAGGAAGCTGAAAGCTTGCATGAACGCTATAAAATTGATTCCTACCCAACTTATCTGTTTTTTACCCCTGATGGCAATCTTGTGCATTTTATAAAAGGAGCGAGTAAAGATGCTGAAGAATTTTTAGCAAAAGCAAAACAGGCTTTAGAACCAAAAAATCAATATTTAACGCTCAAAACTCAGTATGATGCTGGGAAAAGAGACTCATTATTTCTTTCGAATTTGATCTCTAGTGCTAAACTAAGCGGCGACATTGATTCTGCTCCAATCTTTATAAATGAATATCTGAAAACTCAGAAGGATTTGTTAACCCCTAGAAATTTAGCGTTAATAGCTCAGAGTACAACAAAAAGCACTGACGTTGGCTTTAATGTTTTGGTAGCGTACCCCGGCAAAATAGATGCTAATACTTTTAAAGGAAGAAGTGCAGGAATTCTAAAAACGATTGCTTTCGATGAAATTGTTTTGCCACTCATTAGGAAAAATGGTGAAAAAATCCATTACGGTGGTGGAATGATAGGTTATTCGGGCGAGATAATTAAGGATGTTGATTGGAATGTGATAAAAGATAAACTTGATGGTAAATATTCAACTTTATCGCAGGAGATAGTTGTGGAGTCTAAGCTACGCTATTATGTAGCTTCAAGTGATTGGGGAAACTTCTGTAAAGTTGTTTCTATATATGCATCTGCTAAGGAGAAACCTGACTTAGACAGGTTAAATGTCTACGCAAATACGATTCTATTAGGGTGTGACAATTTGCAATACATAGACTTTGCAATCAAATGGTCAGCGCAAATATTGTCGGCCGATAAAGATAATCAACCCATATACAGACAAATATACAGTTGTTTGCTATATAAATCTGGCCAAACAGATAAAGCAATTAATGAGATGAAAGAAGTTATCAAGCTTTACGGGAAATCAAATGATAGTGCTTTAGCTTTATTGGGAAAAATGGAAAAAGGAGAAAAAGTCTGGTAATTAAACAATTCAAAAATAATGTTTTTAAAAAGTGTTGCTGTTATTTTGTTACTACAAGTTATTGCCGGTTCTGTTAAAAGTCAGCAAAGGAATGAAGCAAACAAAGACAAGCCTTCATCTACTTTCACAAACCCTTTACTTAAAAGTGGGCCAGATCCATGGGTAATTCAAAAAGATGGGTTTTACTATTACATGAATACCCAGGGTCGTCAGGTTTCTATTCTAAAAACAAAGGCACTCTCACAGTTAAGTAACGCAGAAGTTAAAATAGTTTATAAAGCGCCAGCTACAGGTGCAGATTCCAAGAATATATGGGCTCCTGAATTGCATTTCCTCAATAAGAAATGGTACATCTACTATACGGCAGGTTCATCAGGTGATCTATCTACTCAACGGATGTTTGTACTCGAAAATAGTAACCCTGATCCTACAAAAGGCACATGGATCGCAAAAGGACAGATAAAGGATAGCAATGCTGATTTCTTTGCTATAGATGCTACAGTACTTACGATAAAAGGTAAAAATTTCATCATCTGGAGTGGGCATATTTCAGCTACAGATAATACGCAGCGATTGTATATTGCTCAGCTAGCTAAAGAACCGTGGAAGATGGCAAGCCCTCGGATTGAGATTTCTACCCCTACATACGATTGGGAAAAGATAGGATTGCCTCATGTAAATGAAGGTCCGGAAATATTGAAAAATAAGAAAGGAAGAACCTTCTTGATATTTTCTGCCAGTGGTTGCTGGACAGATGATTATTCTTTAGGAATGATCAGTTTAAAAGAAAAAGGTGATCCACTAAAACCTGCCGACTGGACAAAAGCGGATAAACCTGTCTTTACTAAAAAACCAGAAAATGGAGCATATGGTCCGGGCCATAACGGCTTTTTTAAATCACCTGATGGAACCCAGGACTGGATTATTTATCATGCTAACCCCAAGCCGGGTTTGGGTTGTTCAAATGACCGTAGTCCGAGAATGCAAAAGTTTGCATGGAATGCTGATGGGATACCTAATTTCGGAGAACCTGTAAAAATTGATACACCAATATTAAAACCATCCGGCGAATGAAATCCTTAATTAAAATTGGCGCTTTAGCCATGTTCTGCATATCCTTATCTTTTAGTAGTAGTAAAAAAATGATTCTTGCTAATCAGAAAGCACCTGCTAACAGCCACATTGAATGGGATTACAGTACCTTAAAAAAGGTTTCTTCATCTGCCGCAAACGAAAGATGCGGATATGCAAGGATGATTCAATTGCATGATCAATCGTTATTAGCCGTTTATGAGGCAAGTGGGAATATTGTAAGCGTTAAAAGTGCTGACCTTGGCGTTACCTGGTCTGTGCCTGTTTCTGTCGCCCAAGGTGCTGATGGGACAAATATGTCTGTCCCTGATATATTGGAGTTGAAAGACCATTCTTTACTTGCTTGCTATAACCCAAGGCCGTATGATATTTCGCCTTCCAGAAAATTCGGTATCCGTACCAAGAAAAGCTACGATGGTGGACTAACCTGGAAAGACGAGAAGCTGCTTTATGAAGCTGGCTATGAATTTAAAAATGGATGTTGGGAGCCATCGGCAGTACAGCTGCCAAACGGAGAGATTCAGTTGTATTTTGCCAACGAAGGAGATTACCTCAATTCTGATGAGCAAAATATCTCCATGCTGCGTTCCAATGATAACGGTTTAACTTGGACTAAAAAGCCTGAAATTGTAAGTTTCAGAGCAGGAAAACGGGATGGAATGCCAGTACCTTTATTGCTTAATAATGGAAAGGAGATCGTATTTGCTATAGAAGACAATGGCTTTGATGCTTTTAAACCTCACATCATCAGGAATTCCATCAAAGACAATTGGGCAAGCACGGTAAATGCTAACAGTACTAACCGAAGCTATGCACTGGCAGATAAAATTGATGATAAAATTTATGCTGGCGCACCTTACTTAAGGCAATTAAAAACCGGAGAAACCATACTTTCCTATCAAGGTACAGAAGGCCGTACCAATCAAATGAAATTTGCAGACATGAAGGTGGTGGTGGGAGATGATCAGGCCCGTAATTTTACTAGAAAATCTACTCCCTTTATTATTCCTGAAAATAAATCATGTTTATGGAGTAGTCTAGCCGTTTTAAATGACAATACCATAGTTGCGGTAACCAGCACAAATGCCTATTCCAATCACTCGGAAATCTGGATGATAAAGGGACGCCTGGTACAAGATCCAATAGCGCTTGCCGATCCTACCATATTTCTGGACAATGGCAATTACTATCTCTACGGCACTAGCAGTGATAAAGGATTTGAGGTTTATCAGTCAACAGATTTAAAAAATTGGAAAGGACCTGTGGGGAAAAATAACGGTTTTGCACTGGTAAAAGGAGAATCTTTTGGCAGCAAAGGATTTTGGGCGCCTCAGGTTTTTAAGCATAAAAACACCTACTATATGGCTTATACTGCCGATGAACAAATAGCCATTGCAAAAAGCGATAGCCCACTTGGACCCTTTAAGCAAGAGGAGATAAAATCTTTGTCGGGCATTGGTAAGCAGATCGACCCTTTTGTGTTTTTTGATACGGATGGTAAAGTATATATGTATCACGTAAAACTTAAAGAGGGCAATAGGATTTATGTTTCCCAGATGAAAGCCGATCTTTCTGATGTACTGGAGGAAACTACCAAAGAATGTATAAATGGGGAGTTGCCCTGGGAAAATACAGAGAAAACAGGTTGGCCGGTTACTGAAGGACCAACAGTTATAAAACATAGGAATTTGTATTATTTGATTTATTCTGCAAACGACTTTCGCAATAAGGATTATGCAGTGGGTTATGCCACTTCAACTTCCCCACTGGGGCCATGGAAAAAATATGCAGGCAGTCCAATAATAAGTAGAAAAAAGCTAACGTATAACGGAACAGGGCATGGCGATTTGTTTAAGGACAAAGCCGGGAATTACAAGTATGTAATGCATACTCACCATTCTTCTACAAAAGTATCACCACGGTCGACCGGAATTATAGACATCAAGTTTGCTAAAGAAAACGGCAGTAAAACCGATGTGTTAGCAGTTGATGAATCAACATTCAAACTTCTTTTCTCTGGTACTCAAGGTAAATAAAAACACCAAATTTAATAACCATATACAATGAACAAATCACTAAAATTTAACTAGAACCACTTAAAATGAGAAACCTAAAAAACTATTATTTAGCATTATGCTTGCTCGGACTCACGTTTCAGTCCTGCGTGCAAAAAACAGCTGAACAGACATCACAAACAGATCAAAAGCCAAGGGAAATATGGACTGTTGAACAGGCCAATAAATGGTATGAACAATGGGGCTGGTTAAGGGGTAGCGATTTTATCCCCAGCACAGCAATTAATCAATTGGAAATGTGGCAAAAGGAAACTTTTGATCCCACAACTATTGATAAGGAACTTGGTTATGCTGAGGGAATCGGAATGAATTCAATGCGTGTTTACCTGCATCATGCGGCATGGCAACAAGATAAAACAGGATTTAAAGAAAGGGTAAAGCAATATCTTGATATCGCAGACAAACATCACATTTCTACCTTGTTTGTGTTATTTGATGATTGCTGGAATCCAACCTTTAAAACAGGGAAACAACCTGAACCTAAAGTTGGAATCCACAACTCTGGTTGGGTTAGAGATCCGGGAGATTTGTATTATCAGGATTCAACCTTGGTTGATACGCTTGAAACGTATGTTAAAGACGTATTAACCACATTTAAAGACGACAAGCGCATTGTGCTTTGGGATCTTTATAATGAACCGGGAAATTCAGGATACGGAAACAAGAGTATGGATCTTTTGAAAAAAGTATTTGAATGGGGACGTACAGTTAACCCCAGCCAGCCACTTTCAGTAGGGGTATGGAAACTCGATTTAAAAGAATTGTCAGATTATCAGATCCAAAATTCCGACGTTACCACTTATCATAATTATGGGGATGTAAAAGATCACCAAAAATGGATTGATACACTTAGAAGTGTTTCTAAACGCCCGCTTATTTGTACTGAATATATGGCAAGATCAAGAAACAGCTTGTTCAGTAACATCATGCCAATCCTTAAAAAAGAGAATATTGGGGCTTACAACTGGGGCTTAGTTGCCGGAAAAACCAATACAATTTATGCATGGGATAGTCCGATGCCTGATGGTAAAGAACCTAAACTATGGTTTCATGATATTTTTAGAAAAGACGGTAGTCCGTATAAAAAATCAGAGGTTGATTCTATAAAAATGCTTACGGGTAAACAGTAAGCAGAAAACGGAGTTTTCTATTCAAACTGGGTGCTGTCTCAAAAGAGGCAGCACCCTTTGATTTGTCTACAACAGACCTTACCCAAACTTTTTTCGCAACCATTTGCGAACCGGCTCATCATACCATTTTAATGCGGCATAGGACAAAACGATTCCACCTATTAAAATGAGTAACGCATAAGGCCAGGCCTGTGCGATTGTCATGCCTTTGTTATTGCTGATCCAGGCAACGTAAAAATAGACAATAGGGTAATGTACCAGATAAAGCGGATAGGATATATCACCTAAAAATTTGCATATCCTGTTCTCTCTTTGAGTTTGCATTACGCCGCTGGCGCCAAGGTATACTATAAGCGGAAAAATGATAATAATGCAAACAGAATCATAGATCCCGTTCATCCAAATATGTTCAACACCGCCAATGCGCGGCATGTAAAGCACGATAGCTATTAAAAGACTGCACCATAAAAACGCATTTTTAATTCGAGTAGGCTTCGCTACACGTGAAAGTAACAGACCGGCAAAGAAAGGGTACATCACGCGCGTTAGTCCAATACGTACCTGTTCTACATTCAGTGTCCAACCACCACTGACGTCACCGTTTGTGATGGCCAGGTGTGCGAGCGCAATAGCAGCTATGCCTACTAAAATACTTAATGCTGTTTTGGAAAATTTCCTGATCCAGACCGCATAAAGAATGTTGGCAATGTATTCAAAGAACAATGACCATCCTACGCTATTCATGGGGTGCATCTCTTGCCAGCCACGTATGTCAAGCGATAATGGTATGGGCAGGATAGTATAACCGATCAGCATCACAAGCAGCATCTTCCAGACAGGTATGGTATGAATGAGCGGCCATAATGTAGAATCTGTAAAATAGAATCCGATAGCGCCGAGGGTCATTCCCAAAACCACCATTGGTTGAAGACGCACAATGCGGCGTTTGAAAAAATTGCCGACTGTCATTTTATTCCAGCGGTCGTCATAAGCATAGCCCATCACGAAACCTGACAATAAAAAGAAAAAGTCGACAGCCAGGTAACCGTGATTGACGAATTTATCTAGATTACTTGTTGAGAATGGCTCAGCCAAATGAAATGTTACAACGATTATGGCTGCGATACCGCGAAGACCGTCTAATATGGGATAGTGTGGCTTGGTGGCCAGCTCGTTATTGCTCATTAATAAAATTGGATCTACAGATTATGAAAACTAACGCAAATTATAAAAAAAATGGACAGCTGCCAACCGCGTGTGCAGAAGCTCCACAGAAACCCGAAGCGAAATATGGTGAGGTGCTTTTGAGAATCGGAATAAGATGCGTTTGCGAATTGAAAAATAAATGCACTTAAAATCATAAATTATTGTAAGTTCATTGAAGAAAAAATCAACATGTTTTGTAAATGACACATTGTAACGAATAAATGCCAGCTAGATTTAAGTTTTTATGGTAATTTTGCGCAATTACAATCAACAAAGAAATAACTCGGTGAGTTTAAAACAAACGCACCGCTAATATAAAATAGAAGTGAATATGAAAAGAGTAGTAGTAACAGGTTTAGGTGCTGTAACCCCAGTGGGAAATACAGTAAAAGAATTTTGGGACAATATTGTTGCCGGAAAAAGTGGCGCAGCTAAAATCACAAAATTTGATACCTCAAAATTCAAAACCAATTTTGCTGCTGAAGTTAAAAACTTTGATGCCGAAGCCTACATTGATAAAAAGGAAATCAAAAAATATGACATGTACACTCAATATGCAATTGCAGCGAGTGATCAGGCTATTAAAGACTCAGGATTAGATTTTACAACTATGCCTGAAACTGAACGCTATGAAGTTGGTGTAATTTGGGGATCAGGAAATGGTGGAATTGGTACTTTTGAAGAGCAATTGAAAGAGTATCACCTTGGTGACGGCACACCTAGATTTAGCCCGTATTTTATCCCGAAAATGATTGTTGATATTGCCGCTGGTGTAATTTCAATCCGTCATAAACTTCATGGACCTAACTATGCTACAGTATCGGCTTGTGCATCTTCTAACACTGCAATTATCAGTGCTTTTGATGCCATTCGTTTGGGTAAGGCTAATGTAATGGTTGCAGGAGGGTCTGAGGCTGGTATTACTGAATCTTCAGTAGGTGGTTTTAACTCTGCACATGCTTTGTCAAAAAGAAATGATGATCCTGAAACTGCTTCACGTCCGTTTGATGTGGAAAGAGATGGATTTGTAATAGGTGAGGGTGCAGGTGCTTTGATTTTAGAAGAATTGGAACATGCTAAAAAAAGAGGTGCGCATATTTATGCTGAGGTTGTTGGTGGCGGTATGGCTGCTGATGCTTATCACCTTACCGGTACTCCTCCGGATGGTCTAGGCGCATCTTTAGGTATTTCTAAAGCTCTTGCCGACGCAGGAATAACTCCTGATAAAATCGATTACATCAATGCTCACGCAACTTCTACAGGTTTAGGAGATTCAGGAGAATTGAATGGAATTAAAAAGATATTTGGTGATTTGCCTGTTAAAATTAGTGCAACTAAATCTATGACCGGTCATTTACTTGGTGGTGCAGGTGCTATAGAGAGTATAATCAGTGTTCTTGCCATCAGAGATGGAATTATTCCGGGAACTATCAATACAAAAACGCTTGATCCTGCAATTCCTCAAGGCTTAAATATTGTTTTGGGTAAATCTATTCATCAGCCTGTTAATTATGTTTTGAATAACACATTTGGTTTCGGTGGTCACACGGCAACTTCGGTGTTTAAAAAGTATGAAGCTGATCAATAGCTAATTGTTTAAGAAGGGCTGTCAGCCTAATAGCTAGACCTCCAAAAGAAAAGTGGTAATGATAAATTTCATTACCACTTTTTTCNTGGCTTTTTTTTNGGTTCTAAAAATATTTCGGCTTTTCTNCCGAATTCATTNGGCGCTTATTCGGCCCTGGTCGAACGAGGTCCGTTTAAAGGTAATGTATAAGACGACTATATTATAGGCTGAATTTCGGACCTGATTTGGCTTCAAAACTTAAGCAATAAGATTTTAGATAAGTAGTGGTTCCAATTTAATATCAATTGGATTCTAGTGAATTAGAAAACTAAACATAAAAAAATTCTAACTTGTCGTACTGACTTTATGTTTTTAGTACAGCACTATACCAAAGGCCGAATTGGTCTTTTGCTCTCCTTAAAATAAAGGTTTAACTTGGTCGCATGAATTTAACTTGGCTACATGAATATAGAATTCAATAAAAATGAAGACGTTAATAAACAGTCGGTTTATGACTTAAAAACTCGGCTGAAAAAGATATATAAAGGCGGGGGGGAGAAGAATGCAGCTAAACAAAAGGAAAAGGGTAAACTATTGGCAAGAGAACGTATTTCTTACCTGATAGATAAGGAAAGTGAGTTTCTGGAAATTGGTGCTTTTGCTGCTGATGAAATGTATGCAGAGCAAGGCGGTTGTCCATCTGCAGGTGTGGTTTGTGGTATTGGTTATGTGTCGGGCAGACAATGCATGATTGTAGCCAATGATGCAACCGTAAAGGCTGGTGCATGGTTTCCGATGACGGCTAAGAAAAATCTTAGGGCACAGGAAATTGCCATGGAAAACAGGTTACCTGTCATTTATCTGGTTGATAGCGCAGGGGTTTATTTACCTATGCAGGATGAAATTTTTCCTGATAAAGAACATTTCGGCAGGATGTTTAGAAACAATGCCTTAATGTCGTCTGAAGGAATTGTACAGATTGCCGCAATAATGGGCTCCTGTGTAGCAGGCGGTGCTTATTTGCCAATCATGAGCGATGAGGCTATGATTGTTGATGGCACAGGTTCTGTGTTTCTGGCGGGATCCTACCTTGTTAAATCTGCAATTGGTGAAGATGTGGACAATGAAACTCTGGGCGGTGCTACCACTCATTGTGAAATATCCGGTGTTACCGATTATAAACATCCTAATGATCAGGCCTGTCTGGATAGCATTCGTAACATCATGAGTATGTTAGGTGCACCTCAGGTAGCCGGATTTGATAGGATTAAATCTGCTTCGCCTAAACTTGATCCTGAAGAGATTTATGGGATACTACCTGAAAACCGTGAAAAGCCTTATGATATGCTCGAGGTAATTCATCGTTTGGTAGACAACTCTGAGTTTGAAGAATATAAGCAGCTATATGGACAGAGCATCATTTGCGGATTGGGAAGAATTGATGGCTGGGCGGTTGGTATAGTTGCCAATCAGCGTAAAGTTGTTAAATCGAAAAAGGGCGAGATGCAGTTTGGAGGAGTAATTTACTCCGATAGTGCCGATAAGGCTACGCGCTTTATCATGAACTGCAATCAGAAGAAGATCCCATTGGTGTTTTTGCAGGATGTTACCGGTTTTATGGTAGGTAGCAGATCTGAGCATGGAGGCATCATTAAAGATGGTGCTAAAATGGTAAATGCTGTTGCAAATTCTGTTGTGCCTAAGTTTACCATAGTGGTGGGAAACTCTTATGGTGCAGGTAATTATGCCATGTGCGGTAAAGCTTATGATCCTCGATTGATTTATGCATGGCCAAGTGCTAAGATCGCTGTAATGGGGGGGTCGCAGGCCGCTAAAGTATTGTTGCAAATCCAGGAAGCATCGTTAAAAGCCAAAGGAGAGGTGATAACTCCTGAAAAAGAAGAAGAATTATTAAAAGAAATCACCGATAGGTATAATAGTCAGACTACACCTTACTATGCTGCGGCCAGATTATGGGTAGATGGGGTTATTGATCCTTCAGAAACCAGGAAAGTAATTTCTATGGGAATAGAGGCAGCTAATCAATCGCCTATAAAAAAGCAGTTTAGCGTAGGCGTAATACAGACCTGACCGGAATTATATAATTTAGAAATCACAATGTTGCCTTTGTTGTATACTACCGTTTGATGGATAGCAGGATAAAGCGTAATTTTGTACTTTAATAAGAAAGAAACATATATGTCAGAAGAAATAGAACACGTTAAATGTTTAATTATAGGTTCAGGCCCTGCAGGATATACTGCTGCTATTTACGCAGCTCGTGCAGATCTTAGACCGGTTATGTATACTGGTATGGAGCCTGGTGGTCAATTAACTCAGACTACCGATGTTGATAATTTCCCCGGTTATCCAGGTGGTATAATGGGCCCTGAGATGATGGAAGATTTCCGTAAACAAGCTGAGCGTTTTGGAACTGATATCCGTTTTGGATATGTAAGTTCTGTAGACTTCTCATCTTTGCCTCATAAAGTAGTAGTTGATGAGATTAAAACCATCACTGCCGATACTGTAATTATCTCGACAGGTGCAACGGCTAAATGGCTTGGCTTACCTAGTGAACAACAATATAATGGTTTTGGTGTATCGGCATGTGCGGTATGTGATGGCTTTTTCTTTAAAGGACAGGACGTAGCTATAGTTGGAGCCGGTGATACTGCTGCTGAAGAAGCTACTTACTTAGCTAAACTTTGTAAGAAAGTATATATGATTGTGCGTAGAGATGAGTTCAGAGCTTCAAAAGCGATGGTTCATAGGGTACTAAATACGCCAAACATTGAAGTAATCTATAACTCAGAGACTAAAGAGATTTTGGGCAACGGTAAAAATGTTACTGCTGTAAGAATTGTAAACAATCAATCAGGAGCAGAAACTGATTTACCTGTTGAAGGTTTCTTCGTAGCGATTGGTCATAAACCTAATACCGATATCTTTAAAGGATGGTTGGAGATGGATGAAACAGGCTATTTGAAAACTATTCCTGGTACTTCAAAAACCAAAGTAGAAGGTGTTTTTGCCAGTGGAGATGTTCAGGATCATTATTATAGACAAGCGGTTACCGCTGCCGGTTCTGGTTGTATGGCGGCATTAGATGCAGAACGTTACCTTGCAGCTAAAGAACATGAAGTGAAAGAAGTGGTGTAATTAACACTTTAATAAATATATAGGCAGAATCATACGATTCTGCCTTTTTTTTGCCCATCTTTTTATAAGATTTTTTATCTTGGGGCTTGATTTAAAATAAATTATTTAACCTAACACATGAAAAGATTATTATCAGTTGCTCTGGTGGCATTTATGTCTGTCGGTGCTTTTGCACAAACGGATGCCAATATGGGCATTATTCCGGCACCTGTATCCGTGAAAAAGAAAAGTGGGGCATTTAAGCTGGATAAAACCGTTGTATTGATGTCTGCAGATGCAGCCAATGCAAAAATGGCCGATCTATTAAATGCCTCTATTACCACCAAGGCAGGATTTGCATTAAGAGAGGCAAAAGCTTTAAAAGCTAATGAAAGAGCAATTGTATTAACTTCAGCAGGAGCTGATAAATTACCTGCAGAAGGTTATACGATTGACATTACTGATAAAAAAATTACGGTAACGGGTAAAGAGGCAGGATTGTTCTATGCAGTTCAGTCGATGATTCAATTGATGCCTGAAAAGAAAAACAATGAGGTAACAATCGGTGCCGCAGAAATTAATGACTACCCTCGCTTTAAATACAGAGGGATGCACCTTGATGTCGGTCGCCACATGTTTCCGGTAGCCTTAATTAAAAAGTACATCGATTTGATGTCTCAATATAAATTAAACAATTTCCACTGGCATTTAACCGAAGATCAGGGATGGAGAATTGAAATCAAGAAATATCCTAAATTAACAACTGTTGGTGCAACCAGAAGCGGTACTATTATTGGTCACCACCCGGGGGTAGGTACAGACAACAAAGAGTACAAAGGTTTTTACACTCAGCAAGAAGCTAAAGAAGTTGTTGCTTATGCAGCGGCAAGATTTATTAATGTAATTCCAGAAATTGAAATGCCAGGACATGCTTCAGCAGCAATTGCAGCTTATCCTGAATTGAGCTGTTTCCCTGATAGAGATACTTTTGTTGATGCAAAAACGCCTTGGTCTGGTTCTAGGAAAGGAAAACAAGTACAACAACAATGGGGTGTATTTGATGATGTTTTTGTTCCTAGCGACAATACCTTTAAGTTTTTAGAAGATGTATTGGACGAGGTAATCGCAATTTTCCCATCTAAATATATTCACATTGGTGGCGATGAAAGCCCTAAAGAATACTGGAAAGAAAGTGAATTTTGCCAGAACTTAATTAAAAAACTTGGTTTAAAGGATGAGCATGAATTGCAAAGCTATTTCATCCAAAGAATCGAAAAACACATCAATGCCAAAGGTCGTTCTATTATTGGATGGGATGAGATTCTTGAAGGTGGTTTAGCTCCTAATGCGACTGTGATGTCTTGGAGAGGTACCGAAGGTGGTATTGCTGCAGCAAAACAAAACCATGATGTAATCATGACCCCAGGTGGCCCAATCGGACTTTATTTTGATCATAAACAATCAAATTCTGTTGATGAGCCTACTAATATTGGTGGTTTAGCACCATATTCTTTAGCTTATGCTTATGATCCAATGCCAAAAGAATTAACTGCAGATCAGCAGAAGCATGTTGTTGGTGTACAGGCTAACCTTTGGACTGAGTATATTCAGACTCCTGCAAAAGTTGAGTACATGATTTTACCAAGAATGTTCTCATTAGCAGAGATTGCATGGAGCCAGCTTGACCGTAAGGACATAAAAAACTTCTCTGAGGAGCGTATTCCTGTGCATTTGGCTAGAATTGATAAAACCAATACTAANTANTGGGTTCCAACTCCANTAGGNTTAACAACTGATAAAGTAATGAATGGCGAAGAGTTNAGTCTTGATTTNAAAGCTCCAATACCGGGTTCAAAAATCTACTATACTTTAGATCTTACTCGTCCATCAGAAACAGCTACCTTAGTTAACACTGCTGTTAAAGTGATTGTTCCTAAAGGAGAAAAACGTGTTTTAAAAACTGTGGTAATTACTCCAAGTGGCAAACGTAGTGTTGTTACGGAAACAATTTTGAACAATGGTGCTCCGGATGTAAAAACTAAATAGTAGTTTGCATTGTAAAACTTTGTATTTACATTAAAAAGTAAACGATGAAATTAATGAAATACTTAATAAAGCAGTCCCTTTTGTTTTCGGGGCTGCTTTTGTTAGCTTCCTGTGGTGATTCTTCTAAGAAAGATGAAGCTGTAAAGCAAAATGATACGGCTGTAAAAAAGCCAAAAGGTCAGTTTGCTTTCTATAAGGATATAGAAATAAGACCTGGGATCAATTTTGAAGTGGTTAGCTGGGGTAAAGGTGTTGATAGTATCGGTGGGTATTTAGTTTTGATGTCCGATTCTCTTAAAAACAACTACAAATCATTATCTAATGAGCGTAAAGGCATTATAACAGATACCTGGAACATGGATTTGGATAATGACGGTAATCCTGAGATCTATATTGAATTACTAAGTAAAAAGAACGTTCTGGATTTAAATGTCTTCGAATATTCTGATGGTAATTTTAACAAAATCACCTTTCCGGGATTAAGTGATAATGCCAAAAAGAAGTATGCCGGTAATGATAAGTTTGTGATCAAAAATGGCGATCTGTTTCGCACTTTTCCTATCGTAAATTCAAAGGACAGTACTGAAAAGGACGGGACTTTAAAAACGCTTCAATACAGACTTAGCGGCAATAGCTTCTCAATCTCTGAGGTAAAAGAATAAGCCTATATTAATTTATTGGTTCTTGCCACATTTATGGCGTCAGCTTTCGAGTTGACGTCTAACTTAATGTAAATGTTCTTTACATGGGTTTTAACAGTTTCTACATCTATAAATAATTGATGAGCTATCTGTCCCCGATCTTTCCCTTCAGCTATTAATTCCAGTATCTGTGTTTCCCGTTTAGTAAGTGGCGAGTGTTGGTTCTTTTGAAGCGACATGATCACTTTTTTTGAAACATCCGGGCTCATTGGTCCTCCGCCATGCATTACCTCTTTGATGGCGTCAATTATTTTTGATGAAGGAGTGTTTTTGGTAAAATATCCCGAAGCTCCATTCGCCAACGCATCAAGTATTACTTTCTCGGTTTCATAAACGGTAAGCATAATGATGTAAACATTGGGCAGCATCTTTTTTAATAGGGGTAAAGCATCAATGCCACTTGTGCCGGGTAGTTGTATGTCTAATATGATCACATCAGGATTGTCTTTAGCAATTTTAAGTTTTGCTGCATCAAATGATGGATAAGCATTTACTACCGTATATGGAGAGGTATTGTCTATTAGGTAGTGATAGCCTTCCCTAATGGTTTTATCATCCTCTATAATTACTATTCTAGCCGCTTCCTGATTATGCATCTTTAAAATGTTTTAAAGTCGAAAAATTAACTAGTAAGAGTACGTTAGTGCCTTTGTCATTAGAGATAATATTTAAATCGGCATTAATTCGTTTGGATCTTACATACATGTTGTTCATTCCGTGTCCGTCTTTTGCATGTTCTACATCAAAGCCAATTCCATCATCCTGAAGTGTAATTAACAGCATTCCGTTGTTTAATCTGGCTTCAAAATTTATTTCATTTGCTTTGGCATGTTTTAGGACGTTGTGGATGGATTCTTTAAATATCATCAATATGTTTCTGCTCATATCTAAGGATAGCTTAGTGTCTTTATTGTTGAGGTCAATATCATATTTGAATAGGATAGGGGTTTCATTAACCATTTCCTGACCAAAATCTTTAATATGATTTAGAACCTGACTTAACGAATCGTTTTTTGGATTTAGTGACCACAAAATATCTTTAGTCCCGTTGTATAGTTCATCTACATTGCAGCGGATTTTTTTTAGGATGTTTCTTTTTTCTGTATCGTCTTTATCGATCATACTTCCCAATACCTCTGAGAGAACAGTAATTCGGGTTAGTTTATTACCCAGGTCATCGTGGAAATCCTCTGCGGTTTGCTTTCTAATTTTAAATTGTTCTTCCAGCTTTATCTGTAGTCTAAATTTACGCTTGCGTTCATTGAGCCTTAGGATTACATAAACAGCTAATAGAATTAATAAGAGGATAAGGATAATGGTGAAAAACTTAAAAATGGGAGTTTGGTAATAAGGTGTGAGTATTTCAAATGAAACCGATGCTGTATTAGTTGATAAAAGCCTGTCTTTAGTTATTGCTTTTACTTCGAAAGTGTATTTTCCCGGTGGGAGGGCTGTAAAATTCATTGATGAATTACTGCTTGGCTGGCTGTACTTATTATCTAAGCCGATTAATCGATACTTATACATTACAGCACTGGGGTTACTCAGGTAAATCCCGGTGTAATTAATATTGATGTGATTGTGGTTGTAGGGGAGTGTGAGTACACCATCAACGTATTTCCGTTTGTAATTTGGTGATGCGTTTATAGAAT
>Ga0065714_10064476_pt1 | contig 57050 bp, 52 predicted proteins | sample MisRhiReplicate2_FD_59101 | JGI IMG/M metagenome (GOLD analysis project Ga0065714, IMG submission 59101) | Miscanthus rhizosphere microbial communities from Kellogg Biological Station, MSU, sample Rhizosphere Soil Replicate 2: eDNA_1 v2... | ecosystem: Host-associated > Plants > Roots >...
TAAAATCTAAAACAGCCTGAGCTGCTTGTTTAAACACTTCTTGAGGTAAAATACAAGGGCCTGCGCCAAAATTATGCTTCATCTTATTATATAATGTTTTATGGCGTAAATGTAAAATTTTTATAGCAGTTATACCCACAAAATCGTCACCTAAAAAATTAAATTTTGTTAAAAAAAAGCTATAAATTGGTTGATTTATTGCAGTTTTTGTAATTAAATCGTTTTATCGAAATTAGACGAAACAAACCTTTCATTTTTTGTAATCATGATAGTTTAAATGCAGCAAATGTGCTCCTAATACAAGCTCCGTAAGATAATACGATCTGAAAATTACACCAACCATCTCGCGAGCTTTTCAAAGCTTGAAGATTTTCCCGAACTAATTTGCAATTCGCAATCGGCAGTTTGCAGTTTATAATTATGGGTTTGCAATTATGTTGACAGGAAGAATTAAAAGGCCTTTTAGCACTAAGCTTAGTTTTTCAACTTCACAATTAACTTTAAATTAAACTGCCTGCCGGTTAAATAATTTGGAATGGCATACTGAACGTTATCTACGTCTTTAAGCCATAGATAAGAAATTGTGTTGTCAATATTCAGCATATTAAAAACCTCAAAAAACAGAATTACAGAATTAAAATTTCTATCCAGAAATTTTGGTTTATGTATGGCTGCGTCATCTAAAAAATCTTTCGAAAATCCTATATCAACCCGCTTGTAGGATGGAACGTAAAATTTATCTAAATACCGGGGCGTTTGCGATGGACCAATTGGCAAACGCGAACCATAAAGTGCATTAAGGTGAACTTTATACGTCGGGCTATTCAACAGCCTGTCTTGAAAAAATATGGAAAAATTTAGACGTTGATCTGTTGGCCGTTTTAAATAACCGGGATAAATTATTGTTCCATTTTGAACATAACTATCACCAACAATATCTTCGTTGGCATGCATTACTGACATCCTGAAATAAGAAACGAGATCCTTTACAAATTCGCCGCCAATGCTAAAATCGGCTCCATAGGCGTAACCATACGATACTTCATTCGCCAGATACCTAATCCTCAGATTATCAATTTTATAAGGGATTAACCTGTCTGAATATTTAAAGTAAGCTTCTGAAGTAAACTTTAACCTTGTTCCGAAAGCATCAAATGCATATTCATAACCCAGCGACGTATTATAAGAACTTTGCGCTTTTTGGTTGATATTTAATTCCCCGGAAAAATCGCGTATGGTACGGTATGATGGTGGTTGTTTGTATACACCTGCAGAAAACCTCAGTATCTTATTGTTCGAATTTGGCCTGTAGGCAATCAACATCCTCGGACTGATCAATAACTGTTTGCTTAAAGAGCTATAAGTTGACCTCGCCCCCAGTTGTAATTCTGCAAAACTGGAAAGCGAATAACTATCCTGGATGTAAACGCTATAATTGTTAATATCAAGATTGTTTTTTACATTTATAACGTTTTGTAAAACAATGTTTTTGGAATTATTTGGCAGGATAAACCCAGCAGAATCGGTATAATTATATTCGTTTAACTGATCCTTATATAATGATTTATCGAGTTTTAAGCCCCAGGAAAAAACATGGTTATCAAAATTCTGATCGACCTTAATTTCAGAAGCAAAAATTTGGGTATTTAAGCTATTCCTTCCATAATTATAATAGCTGCCAATCCCCTTGTTTTTACGTACCGGTCCAAAATTCTCTCCCGGAAAGCTATTGTCCACTTCGTCAAAAATATAGCTGCCGTTGATATCAAAACGTTCTCTTTCAATGGTGTTAAAATAGCTATTGATAAACTTGATGACCAAATTTGGTTTTGGCGAGTACGTTGCGGTAACAGCGCTACCTAAGGTCTGGTAATCGTCAATCTCCTGTCCCTTGTAATCTACATTTAACCTTAGTGTAGTGCTTAAAGTACCAAACTGTGTTTCTCTGTTTGTAGGCACCAGTTTAAACTGCCCAAGGTTAAAACTCCCCAAATAACTAATATTGAATTTTGGCGAAAAATTGTATTGATAAAGCAGCTGGGCATCGGCAAAATTAGGACTATAACTACCTTTCTCATCTTGTTTAATAAGCACGCTCGAATTATTTTTATAGCGTAAGCCAGCCAATAAAAAGCTGTTTTTAAATACCCTTTTTGTAGTTATCGAGGTATTTAACAGACTGGTACTAAAAGTAGTTTGATTGCTATCAGGCTTATCATATCTGATATCTAAAATAGAAGAAAGTTTATCGCCATATTTCGCTTCAAAACCACCGGCGGAGAACTTTGCTTTACTAACCAGATCTGAATTGATAAAACTAAGTCCTTCCTGTTGTCCGTTGCGTATTAACACTGGCCGGTTAATTTCTACGTCGTTTATGTAAATCAGATTTTCATCAAAATTGCCTCCACGAACGCTATATTGGGCACTTAATTCGTTATTTGTAGATACACCAGGCAGCGTTTTTAGCATGGTCTCAAAATTACCGGAAACCAATGGCATGGAGGATACATCTGCAATATTAATGGTAGTGGTGTTACTTAGCTGATTCTGTTTATTAGTGATGTTAACTTGCTCTAATTCATTGATGTTAGCAATTAAACTCACTTGTTTAACAATCCGCGCACCCGAACGTTCATTAAATTTGATGGTTTGGGGTTGGTAACCTAAAAGAGAATATTTAATGCTAAATGTTTTCGACTTGGAATAAATGGTATAAACCCCGAATTCATCAGTAACCGCTGTTTGTGCCTGACCTAAAACAATAACAGTAACCTGAGATAATGGCAACTTTTCGTCGTTATAAACTATCCCTGAAACCCTAACTAAAGGCTGAGCTATAGCAAAACTGCAACCAGTAATTAAAAGGAAAAGGATTAGCCTAAATTTGAGCATTTTACGCGTAGAAATTTGGTTAAAGTAGCCACAGATGCACACTGATGTCTTATTTCTCAAAAAAGTAGGTAAGAGTAGAATCCCGAAACATACCCAATCTGTGTCTATCCTCTTTTATCAGTGGTTAAAAACTTAAATGCTTATAGCATTCATTGTCAAGCTTTTCATTTTGGCGATGGTTTCAGTCGGATTATCTGTTGCAAAAATTGCATTTCCGGCTACAAAAGCACTGGCACCTGCAGATAATAATGTAGCAATATTTTGTAAACTAACACCACCATCTACTTCGATAACCAAATCTTCGTTAACACCCTCGATCAAAGATTTTAAATCCTTTATTTTTTTATAAGTATTGTGAATGAAAGCCTGTCCGCCAAAGCCCGGGTTAACCGACATAATCAATACGAGATCAAGATCTTCAATCATATCCTGTAGTAAGGTTACTGGAGTATGCGGGTTTAAAGCTACACCTGCCTTGCAACCATAAGCTTTGATTAATTGAATAGTTCTATGCAAATGTGTACAAGCTTCATAGTGCACTGTGATTCGATCTGCTCCTGCTTTGGCAAAATCTTCGACGTATTTATCAGGCTCTACAATCATTAGATGCACATCCAACGGTTTGGTAGCATGTTTTTTAACAGCAGCCATTACGGGGAAACCAAAAGAAATATTCGGCACAAATACGCCATCCATTACGTCAACATGAAACCAGTCGGCCTCACTCCCGTTAATCATTTCAATATCGCGCTGTAAATTGCCAAAATCGGCAGAAAGTATAGATGGGGCAATAATGTATTTCATTTTTTATAGATTTTCTTTGTTGCAGTACATTAAACAGTTCTATGAATAGATTGCTTCGTGCTCGCAATGACGATTCGTTTATACAGTTTTACTAAAAATGCAAGTTACAAAAGAACTGCGAAAGTTTTTAGTTTGAAATATTGAAGTATCCTTTCTTATGAAAGAAAAATTTCCTTGTACAAAGCTCAAAAAATATATAAATCATTTAGAATTCCTATCCAATTCATCATTTTTAACCGTATTTAAATAATCGAGAATAAATTTTAGTTTTTGCTTATCTCTCATCTTGTCCTTCAACAGATTGTAATAAACGTTGATATACAACAGCTCATTATCTTGAACATAATAGGTTAAAATTTGGTTTTTAGTAATCTTCGAATTTTCGTAAGCTCCTTTTAATGTTTTACTGTTTTCATCCCAGTTATATTTAACAACGGTAGAATCGTTTAACAAATAATTTAAGCTCCAGTCATTTTCATGCTTCCATTCATTAAAGCCATGGTAATAAACCATTTTTAACACCAAAGGATTAGTTTTCAATTTGATTGATTCCAGCCACTTCACACGTGCCCCCAAAGCACCGGTGGTATTTCCATTAGACAGTTCATTCAATATAGGAATGATGCGGTTATTATAATATTTGTAGAAGTATAAATTATTCCACCAGATCCCCGAACCTGTAATATAATCTTCCCTATAATAAATTATGGTTTTGCCATCCGCATCTTTATAATGATTAAGCTCGAGGCCATAATAATTATATATTGCCTTTTTTGCCAATAATGAGTCGGCATCAAAGAAATAAAGATTTGTTGTTCCTCTTACCTGCTCTTCATTAAAAGAAATTGCAAATTCTTTATCATTTTTTCCTCCATTACTGAAAGCATAAAATTTAACCGGAATAATCTTTTTGCCCAGATAAATACTATCGAGTTCTATCTTGCCAAAGATTTTTTGAGCCTGATCAAAATTTATGGATTTTTGTCTGATAGCAGTTTTTAAAATATCAAGCTCTAATTTATCTAACTTCCGGTTAATTTGTTTGATAGCTAAAAATAGTGAGTCAGAATAAAAAGAAGCTTTTTTTACCAATGAATCAGTAGAAAGCTTTTTAACACTATCCATGAATTTAATTAAGCTTTTTTCGCTAAAATCAATTTTTTTATATTCAGTAATTTCTTTTAGAATTGCTTTATTATCTGTGCTGCTTTTTGACTTGCTTTCCTGTTGATTACAGGCAACTATTATGAGTAAGAAGGGCAATAGAATGATATTTTTTTTCACACCTGAGACTAGTTTAGACTTTAATAAAGCTAAGAAAAACGTTTCATATTAAATAAAAAACCCTTCCAGTAAACTGAAAGGGTTTCGTATTTAAGTCCCTTTAGGGAATTTAGGAGTTAAGCTTTTGGCGTAGCTGGTTTTTCAGGTCTTGGCAACAAAACTTTACGAGAAAGTTTCATTTTGCCTTGTTTATCGATGTCTAACAATTTAACCTCGATTTTATCACCTTCTTTTAATACACCATCCATAGTTTCTAAACGTTCCCATGAAATTTCAGAGATATGTAATAAACCATCTTTACCAGGCATAACCTCAACAAATGCACCGAAAGGCATAATTGATTTTACTTTACCTTGGTAAACTTCACCAATTTCTGGTTTAGCCACGATGTTACGAATACGGGTAACCGCGGCATCAATTGATGCTTTATTATCAGCAAATACTTCTACGATACCTTTACCATCAACTTCTTCGATTGAGATTGATGCTCCGGTTTCGCGTTGCATTTCCTGGATAATTTTACCTCCAGGGCCAATAATTGCACCGATAAATTCTTTATCAATTGTTAAAGAAACAATACGTGGAGCATGTGGTTTGTAATCTTCGTTAGGTAAGCTGATGGTTTTCTTCATCTCGTTTAAGATGTGTAAACGACCTTCTTTAGCCTGTAACAAAGCTTTAGTTAAAACTTCGTAAGATAAACCATTGATTTTTAAGTCCATTTGACAAGCAACGATACCATGTTCAGTACCGGTTACTTTAAAGTCCATATCACCTAAGTGATCTTCATCACCTAAAATATCAGAAAGGATAGCATATTTACCAGTTTTCTCATCGGTAATTAAACCCATTGCGATACCAGAAACAGGCGATTTGATTTTAATACCCGCGTCCATTAATGCCAATGTACCAGCACAAACAGTTGCCATTGATGATGACCCATTAGATTCTAAAATATCAGAAACGATACGGATGGTATAAGGATTTGCTTCACCTTGAGGCAATACTTTTTTCAATGAACGTTGCGCTAAAGCACCATGACCAATTTCGCGACGGCCAGCGCCTCTGTTTGGTCTAACTTCACCGGTTGAGAAACCAGGGAAATTATAGTGCAATAAGAATTTGTTATAACCATTAAAGAAAGCACCATCAATCATTTGCTCATCATCTTTGCTACCTAAAGTAACCGATGTTAAAGATTGAGTTTCGCCACGTGTAAATACAGCAGAACCGTGAGCAGCAGGCAAATAACCAACTTCACTCCAGATAGGACGGATTTCTGTAGTCTTACGACCATCTAAACGGATACCTTCATCTAACAATAAATTTCTGATCGCATCATACTGAACATCATGATAATAATGTTTAGCCATTGCTTTGGTTAAATCAGCAGTATCTTCTGGCATTGCTTCGAAGAATTCGTTAATGATTGCAGTGAAACCTTCTTTGCGGACATCTTTATTACCACCAGCTTTTGCGACAGCATAAACTTTATCGTAAGTATCAGCATAAACTTTAGCTTTTAAATCAGCATCGTGGTCTTCGTGACTGTATTCGCGTTTAACAGTTTTGCCAGTCGCTTCAGTTAATTCAACCTGAACAGCGCATTGAACTTTAATTGCATCATGTGCAAATTTTAAAGCTTCAACCATTTCATCTTCCTGAATTTCATCACACTCACCTTCTACCATACAGATGTCGTTAGCAGAACCTGCAACCATAAACTCAAGTGTAGCACGTTCTAAATCGCTGGCATACGGATTGATTACCAATTTACCGTCAATTTTAGCCACTCGTACTTCAGAAATTGGACCGTTGAAAGGAATATCAGAAACTGATAATGCAGCTGATGCTGCTAAACCTGCCAAACAATCTGGCATGATATTTTTATCAGCAGAGATTAAAGAAATCATCACCTGTGTATCAGAGTGATAATCTGAAGGGAACTGTGGACGTAAAGCTCTATCTACTAAACGAGAAATTAATACCTCGTAATCAGACAACCTTGCTTCACGACGTAAAAAGCCTCCTGGGATACGACCTGTGGCCGCATATTTTTCCTGATAATCAACCGATAAAGGTAAAAAATCAGTACCTGGTTTAGCACCAACAGTAGATACAACTGTTGCTAACAACATGGTATCGCCCATTTTAACTACAACTGAACCATCAGCTTGTTTAGCCAGTTTACCCGTTTCAATTTCTACAATTCTGCCATCGCCCAAATCGAACGATTTTTTTATTACATTCATTTAATTAGAATTATGGTGTGTTTTCCTCTTTCTACACACCGTTGTTTATATATGTTTTTGTTTTTGCAAACGAAGATAAGATTAAAAAAACCTATCTATAATAAAAACCCGTTAAAAAAAATAACAGGGAATTAAAAAGCCATTCCTTAAAGAATGGCTTTCGCTGATAAAATTCGCTTATTTTTGTTTGATGATATCACGAAGCTCTAAAGCTTTGATGATAGCACGATAGCGCTCAATATCTTTTTTGTATAGGTAAGCCAAAATACCGCGGCGTTTACCTACCAATTTTTGAAGTGACAACTGAGTAGAGAAATCTTTGCGATTTTTCTTTAAGTGTTCTGTTAAGTGCGCAATACGGTATGTAAATAACGCTACCTGACCTTCTGCAGAACCCGTATTGGTTTCTACTTCGCCGTGTTGTTTAAAGATTTCGGCTTTCTTTTCTGGACTTAAATACATTTCTTGAATAATATTAAAGCAATAAAAATTAATTAATTGTGGCGCAAAGATAAGGTTATTTCTGATTATAAACAAATGGTACGGCAGATAATTTTCAAGTATTAATACCTTGATTACTAAGGCAAATATTAACAAGCATTAAGTATCAATCCTGAAGTTTTTATTACTTTAGGACCTGGATACATATTTTAAGAAATGCAGAAACCGAAAGTTAACAAAGAATCCCGATTATCATTAAACACTCTTGTTGGAGTGTGTGCCATTGTAACCAGTATTTGCGCAATTATTATAACATTATATCAAACCAGATTACAGCGAATACAGCAATATGCATCAGTAAAACCGCTATTAATGAGCTATTCAAATAGTTTTTCAGAAAATAATAATTCTAAAAACCAAACTTATCATTACGAACTGGTGATTACAAATCAGGGCTTGGGACCAGCAATTATATCTGATTATGCATTTTATTATAAATCAAAATCTTATCAAAACATAGCACAAATTCTTAAACAAATCAAAATTGAACACAAATTAGATTCAACCAAAACAGTAATACTTACCAATTTATGGAAAAATGAGGTACTGCCAGTTGGTGAAAAATTAAGTTTGATAAAAATAGAGGATGAACGGCTTGGGCCATTAGTCGAAAAGTCTGATATTAAAATAATGGTTCAATATAAATCTTTGTACGGACAAGAGTGGCGCTTTGCAAACGATGATAAATCGGGGCCAAAGGAAGTTGAATAAGTTTTTGGCTTTTTCTTTAAAATTATCAGACTGGCTTACGAATTACAAGCCCTTTGCCATGCGGAGATTTTAATGGCTTTCCGCCGTTCATAGTAGCCGAAATGTAATTAAGCTGCAGAACGCTAAAAAAACGCTTCTCTGGGGTACAGCTCAAATAAATAGCCTCACGTTCCTCAACAATCGTTTCGCGCGGAGTATTTAACATTATAATAATTTGAGTTTTCCCATTTCATATCAAAAATACAAGAAAAGCAAGTAATACTTTACATCTCTTCCACATTTAGTAAGCAATACTTTACAATCAAGCTTTATTTATACTTTTGCACAAAACATTTACCCTTGGAAAATAATCAATACAGCATTTTTGAAAGCGAACTACGCGTCCGCCCGGATGATATCGATATGTTTAACCATGTACACAACAGTAAATACCTGGATTATGTACTGGCAGCACGTTATGAGCAAATGGAAAAATTCTATGGCATGCCCTGGGAGCATTTTACCAAACAAGGTTTAGGATGGGTTGTGAGCCATGTAGATATCAATTTTAAACGCCCGTTATTGATGAACGACCTAATGTTGATCAAGACAGGTATTTTAACAATGAATGATAAAGGCTGCTCTGTTCAGTTCGAAATTATCAACCAAAAAACCAAAAAAGTAGCTTCGGATGGGATCTTCGACTATGTACTGATTGATTTAAATACCAATAGAGGCACTAAGGTTACCGACGAGATGATTAAAGCTTACAGTATATAAAGATAATTCTCGTGAAGAGATACTTCCGATACTGCGCGGCTAAACGTCATCAACTAAATAAATCAGTCATCAAAATTTGACAATTCAAAATTTTAGCTATCTTTGCGTGATCAAAAAGGCCAGAACCATGATAGTATCTGCAATCCGTTTGAGGTTTTAAGTAACTGAGGATTCCCTCCATTTCAATTTTAGATATGTAGCTTAAGCGCGTATCATTGGTTTATACTTACAATTTACTTTTATTATATGTCACAGTCTACAAAGGCACAGGGCAAATTATCTTCATTTTTCGATATTCTAATCCAGTCTTTAAAAGGTCACGAAGTTGACCTTACTTCCATTAGTATCAAACGCGCCATTATTTTATTGGCCATTCCCATGATGCTGGAAATGGCTATGGAATCGGTTTTTGCCTTAGTCGATCTTTATTTTGTAGGGCATCTTGAAAACAGCAGCCACGCCATACAGACCGTTGGTTTAACTGAATCGGTTTTAACCATTATTTATTCTTTAGCCATTGGCTTAAGTATGGCCGCTACCGCTGTTGTTGCCCGGAGAATTGGGGAGAAAAATCCGGAAGCAGCAGCAAAAGCAGGTATGCAAACCATTGTAATTGCAGTTGCTGTTAATGTTCTGATCAGTATTGCTGGATTAATCTATGCAAGAGATATCCTATTATTAATGGGTGCTTCAACAGAAACTGCAGATCATGGCACCACCTTCGTACGCATTATGATGGGCGGAAGTATCATTATTGTACTGCTGTTCTTGATTAACGGTATTTTTAGAGGCGCAGGTAATGCAGCAATAGCAATGCGGAGTTTATGGATCGCAAATATTGCCAACATCATCCTCTGTCCTATTTTTATTAACGGTTTTGGACCAGTGCCGGCATTTGGTTTAACAGGCGCTGCAATTGCCACAACAATTGGCCGTGGTTTAGGTGTTAGCTATCAGGTTTACAATCTATTTAGCGGTAAAAATGCACTTAAGATACGTATCAGCCATTTTATTCCAGATTTTATGCAAATTAAAGCGATTGTTAAAATTGCGGCTCCTGCTATTTTTCAGTTTGTAATTGCAAGCTGTAGCTGGGTATTTTTGGCTGAATTGGTGGCAACCACTGGTGGAGATACGGGATCGGCAGGTTATCAAACAGCATTGCGCCTCATGATGTTTTTTATGTTACCGGCTTGGGGCCTCAGTAATGCAGCGGCTACTTTGGTTGGCCAGAATTTAGGTGCCGGGCATGTAGACCGGGCTGAAAAATCGGTTTATCAGACCTTGAAATACATCATCATTTTCATGGGCGTGGTGAGTGTGTTGTTTTTAACCTGCGGGCATCTGTTCGCAGCATTTTTCACTTCTGATGAAAAAGTAATAACCATAGCAAGCAAAGCTTTAAAAATTTTAAGCATTGGTTTTGTGATTTATGGTGCAGCGATGGTATTTAGCAGTGCCTTTAACGGGGCTGGTGATACCTGGACACCCACGAAAATAAACGTTTTTGCATTTTGGTTGTTCCAGATTCCATTGGCATACTTTTTAGCAAAATATTTAGGAATGGGACCAACCGGTGTTTTTATTGCCATTCCAACGGCCGAAGCAGGTATCGCAATAGCGGCTTTTATCCTCTTCAAAAAGGGTAAATGGAAGAAAACAATGGTTTAACTTTTTAACCACAGATAGGCACTGACGAATCAGAGGTTTTATTCAGTTGAGCATTATTATCCTGCCTATTTGTGGTTAACTTTAAGCATCGGGTATAAAACCGCTCAAAAAAAACTGCTATTGGTTAAACAAACCTAATTGGAAAGAATACCCCTCTTTTCTACCGCCCTGAATCAGCATCGAAATAAAGCGGAAAGCAAAACTGCAGTAACCAAACAAACCTTATTTTTGCTTTCCAAAACAATAAAAAAATGGCTAACATGCTTTCTATTTTCCCTCTTACATTTCCATTAAAAACTATATCTTTGCGCAAAGATGAAGCATATACGTAATTTTTGCATTATTGCACATATCGACCATGGTAAGAGCACCCTGGCAGATAGGTTATTAGAATATACAGCGACGATTTCGCAGCGTGAAGCGCAGGCGCAATTGCTCGACAACATGGATTTAGAGCGTGAGAGAGGCATAACAATTAAAAGTCATGCCATACAAATGAACTATAAGGTTGGTGATATTGAATACAATTTCAACCTGATTGATACACCAGGACACGTTGATTTCTCGTACGAGGTATCTCGTTCCATTGCCGCCTGTGAAGGTGCCTTACTCATTGTAGATGCTTCGCAAGGCATTCAGGCCCAAACCATTTCCAATCTATATTTAGCTTTAGAGCATGATCTTGAAATCATCCCTATTTTAAATAAAATGGACTTACCTGGGGCTATGCCTGAGGAAGTTAAAGATCAGATTATTGATTTAATTGGCTGTAAACGTGAGGATATTATTCCGGCATCAGGTAAAACGGGTATGGGTATCCCTGATATTATCCAGGCGATTGTAGATCGTGTTCCAGCTCCGGTTGGCGACCCTGAAGCACCTTTACAAGCATTAATTTTTGACTCCGTTTTCAACTCATTCAGAGGGATTATCGCTTATTACAAAGTGGTAAATGGCGAAATTAAAAAGGGTGATAAAGTAAAATTTATTAATACAGGCAAAGAATACCTAGCCGATGAGGTTGGTATTTTGAAGCTGGATATGTCGCCACGTAATGTGGTTAAAACCGGCGATGTGGGTTACATTATTTCGGGTATTAAAGAAGCCAGAGAAGTAAAAGTTGGTGATACAATTACAACCGTGGCCAGGCCATCGTTAGATGCTATTCAAGGTTTCGAAGAGGTTAAACCTATGGTTTTTGCTGGCATTTACCCTGTAGATACCGATGAGTTTGAAGAATTACGTGAGGCGATGCATAAATTGCAGCTGAACGATGCTTCTATCGTTTTCGAACCAGAAAGTTCTGCGGCTCTTGGTTTTGGTTTCCGTTGCGGTTTTTTAGGGATGTTGCACATGGAGATTATCCAGGAGCGTTTAGAACGCGAATTCAATATGACGGTAATTACAACGGTTCCCAACGTATCGTACATTGCACATACTACAAAAGGTGATGAGTTTGTCGTAAATAATCCATCTGATTTGCCAGATCCAAGTAAATTGGATTCGGTTGAAGAACCTTACATCAAAGCAAATATTATTACCAAGGCTGATTTTGTTGGTCCAATAATGTCGCTTTGTATCCAAAAACGAGGAGCAATTATTAATCAGTCATATCTAACATCAGACAGGGTTGAGTTGGTTTTTGAAATGCCGATGGCTGAGATCGTATTCGACTTTTATGACAGGTTAAAAACACTTTCTAAAGGATACGCTTCGTTTGATTACCACCAAATTGGTTATCGTAAATCTGATTTAGTGCGATTAGATTTATTGTTAAACGATGAGCCTGTTGATGCTTTATCTTCGTTAATCCATAGAAGCAACGCTTACGATTTCGGAAAGAAAATCTGCGAGAAATTAAAAGAATTAATCCCTCGTCAACAATTCGAGATTAAAATACAGGCATCAATCGGTGCCAAAGTTATTGCCCGCGAAACACTGAGTGCCTTACGTAAAGATGTAACGGCTAAATGTTATGGTGGGGATATTTCCCGTAAACGTAAGTTATTGGAAAAACAGAAAAAAGGTAAAAAACGCATGCGTCAGGTAGGTAATGTAGAAATTCCGCAGACAGCGTTTATGGCAGTTTTAAAATTGGATTAGATTTAGAATCAAGATTCAAGTATCAAGTAGCAAGATAAATTGCATTTCCTGATACTTGATACTTACTACTCGATACTTTGAAATGAAATTATTAGACGGTAAATACGTATCAGAAAAAGTTAAAGTTCAAATTGCAGAAGAAGCTGCAGAATTTTTGAATAAAACTGGTAGGAAACCACACCTGGTTGCCATATTGGTCGGTAACGATGGCGGAAGCGAAACTTATGTGGCCAGCAAGATGAAAAACTGCGAAAAAGTTGGTTTTAAGTCATCATTACACAGATATGATAACTCGGTAACTGAGGCTGAATTATTGGCTAAAATCGAAGAAATTAACCAGGACGAGGATGTGGATGGATTAATTGTTCAGTTACCTTTGCCAAAACATATTGATCCTGAAAAAGTAACGGAAAAAATCGATCACCGTAAGGATGTAGATGGTTTCCACCCTGTAAATTTGGGCAGGATGATGCGTAATTTACCTTGCTTTATTCCGGCAACACCTTATGGTATTTTATTGATGCTACAAGAGTACAATATCGATACAACTGGTATGCACTGTGTAGTTGTAGGGCGCAGTAACATTGTGGGGAGCCCAATGAGTATTTTAATGGCCCGTAACGCAAACCCAGGTAACTGTACCGTAACACTTACACACTCACGTACCAAAGATTTAAAAGAACAGGTACTACAGGCAGATATTGTAATTGCCGCAATTGGTAAAAAGAATTTTGTTACTGTTGATATGGTAAAACCTGGTGCAATTATTATCGATGTAGGTATTAATAGGGAATCTTCTACAGAAACCAAATCTGGCTTTAAGTTATTTGGAGATGTAGATTTCGAAAATGTGGCGCCTAAGGCTTCTTACATCACGCCTGTTCCCGGCGGTGTTGGTCTAATGACTATTGTTGGCTTATTAAAAAATACATTGGCATCTGCCAGGAAAGAAATTTATTCATAGCGAAAAGCTAAAGACTAAAGCGAAAGCCTGCTGTCATAGATATTAAAAATCGGCTCAAATATTTGAGCCGATTTTTTTTACGTGTAATGTTTTTAATCCTTACGTATAATTATTATATTTGAGTTAGAATTGAATTAGATGGACACTAAGTTAACTTTAAGTTTTAATCAAGATGTTGTAGCAAGGGCAAAAAAATATGCCGCTGAAAACAATATTAGCTTATCGCGATTAATAGAGCACCTCTTAACCCAAGTAACTGCTAAAGAATACAAATCTTTAGAAGACTTTCCCATTTCGGATTGGGTGAGCATGGTTGCTGAGGGTGAAGTAGAATATAAAAAAATGCCAAAGCCAAGGCGTAAAGATTCAAATGATGAATTCTTTTCTTCTAAAAAGTAATTGATGGAGATATTTTTAGATGCGAGTGTTCTTGTATCTGTATTGAATAAGGAATATCCTCTTTATACCTATTCGTCAAGAATTTTAAGTTTAGCATCGCATCCAGATTTTGAAATTTATACTTCTCCCCTTTGTTTAGCTATAGCATTTTATTTCGCAGAAAAAAAACATAAATCACATTTGGCCAAACAGAAAATCGATTTGCTTTGCCAACATATTAAGATTGCAGGAAATTCATCAAAAAGTGTTTTGGATACCTTGTCAAATAAATCAATTTACGATTTTGAAGATGGTTTAGAATATTACGCTGCCAAATCTGCTAATTGTAAATGTATTATCACAGAAGATATTGAAGATTTTTATTTCTCAGAAATTGAAATTTTGAACTGCCAGGAATTTTTTAAAAGATATTTGCTAAATTGATTTTATAATAGACTCGTCACCCTGATTTTTTTCAGGACCTTAATTAAAGAGGAGCTTAAATAAATTCGGCATGAACAGGAATATATCATCCCCAAAGTTTACTCCACCAACTTTCCTCAAAACCAATATATAATCCATCTTCGCGCAATTCGGTTGGATAGATGTTGATATAATCTCCTTGGCCATCTGCTCCCTTTCCAGTGGTTAAACTATATTCATATCGGTGGATTGGGCAAACCAGGTTTCCGTTTTTACACCAGCCACCACTAAAATGTCCGCCAGCATGCGGACAATGAGATTGGGTTGCAATAATTTTATCATCAATATTGATCAGACAGATTTGTTTTCCTGCCACCTCAATTGTTTTAATTGTATCAGGTCGAGGAATTTGATTATTATTTAGCGCCTTAAACCACTTCATTCTGCTAAAATACTTCAAATAAATATCACTCTTGTTTCATCTTTCTATTAAATTTCAAAAGAGGAACAGCATCACCATATTTTTTTAGGATATTTGCATCCTCAAAAATGAAACAAGAAATACCAGAAGACGGCACATTACTTCCTTTAATGGAAGAATTTTATACTATACAGGGCGAAGGATTTAATACTGGTAAAGCAGCTTATTTCATCCGTTTAGGAGGCTGCGATGTGGGTTGCCACTGGTGCGATGTTAAGGAAAGCTGGGACGCAGAAATGCATCCACTTACCCCAGCTGATCTAATTGTCGAAAATGCAGATAAATTTCCGGGTAAGGCTGTTGTAATTACCGGTGGTGAACCCTTAATTTATAATCTGGATTATTTAACCAATAAATTAAAAGAAAGAGGTATCCTTACCTTTATCGAAACCTCTGGAGCCTATCCACTTTCCGGAAATTGGGATTGGATTTGTTTGTCGCCAAAAAAATTCAAAGCACCAAGACCAGATATTACACCGTTCGCACACGAGTTAAAGGTTATCGTTTTTAATAAAAGTGATTTTAAATGGGCGGAAGAATATGCCGCAATGGTATCTCCTACCTGTAAACTATATCTTCAGCCAGAATGGTCTAAGTCAAAAGAAATTACTCCATTAATTATTGAGTATGTAATGGCTAATCCTAAATGGGAGATTTCTTTGCAAACACACAAATTTTTAAATATTCCTTAAATTAGTTTACATTAGCTTTGATAACCAAATGTTAATGTATGAGGTTTTGTCTATTCTTATTTTTTAGCCTGTTAAGTTTTGGTGCGTTGGCTCAGGTTTCGGGCAATAAAAAAGCGCAAAGCTTTTTCGAAAAAGCAAACCAATTCATTCAAAAGCAAGATTATACCTCAGCGGAGCAGGCCTTAGACAATGCTGTGGAGGCCGACCCTTTATTTCAAAATGCCTATGTAATGCTTGCCGGTATTTACAAAACACAAAAGAAGTATCAGAATGCCAGAACGGCTTACGAAAAAGCGATATTAATTAATAAAGCAATAGCTCCGGAGGTAATTTATGGCTTGGCAGAAACAGAATTTGCTACGCAGGATTATTTAAAAGCAAAACAGCATTTTAATGAATTTTTGATGCTAGATTTCTCATCTGATAGAGTAAGAAGAGCAAAAAAATACCTTTTAGACTGTGATTTTGCCACCATTGCAATAAAGAAACCTGTAAAATATAACCCAACAAATTTAGGTGAAGGTGTAAATACAACCGATGCGGAATACTTTCCGGCAATAACTGCTGATGGCGAAACCTTGATTTTTACCCGCCAGGTTAATGGAAATGAAGATTTCTGGACTTCTCAGTTCAAAAATAATTCATGGAATACTGCTACTCCCCTGTCAAGTAAGATTAATACGGCTAAATACAATGAAGGCGCCCAAACCATTTCGCCTGATGGGAAATACCTGTTTTTTACAGGATGCAACCGACCAGATGGTTTGGGCAGATGTGATATTTATGTTTCTCACCGTGAGGGGAAAGATTGGGGTGAGCCTTATAATGTTGGTCAGCCCGTTAATTCTGAATTCTGGGAGTCGCAGCCTGCCATTAGCCCTGATGGACGGACTTTATATTTTATTAGTAACCGGCCTGGCGGGTATGGTGGTTACGATATATGGAAAAGTACCATTACCGATGATGCCAAATGGGGACCTGCCATTAATCTTGGACCGGATATCAATACTGCTTTCGATGAGAATACGCCTTTTCTGCATGTAGACGGTAAAACCTTGTATTTTTCTTCAGATGGTTGGCCAGGTTTCGGGAACAAAGATATTTATTATAGCAGACAGGAAAATGATGGCAAATGGCACAAGCCCATCAATATAGGTTATCCGATTAATTCTTTTGAAGATGAAACTGGCTTAGTGGTAAGTGCCGATGGCAATTCAGGATTGTTTTCATCAAATTTAAAAGGTGGTTATGGCTTGCAGGACATTTACAGTTTTGGCATCCCTGAAGTAGCCAAACCGTTAAAGGTATCTTATGTGAAAGGAATCGTAAGAGACCTGGATACTAAAAAAACTATCGAAAGTAATGTACAGGTTGTAGATTTGAAAATCAATAAAACTGTTTTTGATGATTATACCGATCCGGAAACTGGACAATTTTTAGCTGTGATGCCTGTTGGAAGTAATTATTTGTTTAATGTAAATGCCGAAGGCTATATGTTTTATTCTGAAAACTTCGAACTCAAGCCTGGGGATATTAATAAACCTTATCAGATTGAAGTTTACATTGAAAAAATAAAGCAAGGCGGAAATGTAACCTTAAGAAACATTTTCTTCGATACTAATAAATTTAATCTCTTACCTGCCTCTATTCGTGAATTAGATCTGCTTATTGATTTTCTCCATCAAAATGAAAAAGTACAGATTGAAATTCAGGGGCATACCGATAATGTTGGTGATGATAAATTGAATGAAAAGTTATCTTTTAATCGGGCGAATGCCGTTTACGAATACCTGATTAAAAACAGCATAGATGCAAAAAGGCTAACGTTTAAAGGTTTTGGAGCTCGCAAACCCATCTTGGATAATAAAACTGAAATGGGGAGAAAAAATAACCGCAGAACCTCGTTTGTGATTACAAAGGTTTAGCTTTTCTTGCTATCCTCGTTATTGTGAGCTTGTTTCACAATCCTCTGAAATAAATTCAAGGCGCCGAAATCTATTAAAGTAAATTCAATTTTTTTCCCTCTTAGTGCTCTAATTTCTGATCAGTATCTGGTAAATTCAGGTCTGGCCTGATATTACTGCAATTAGATTTTTTCTGTCGAGTTATAATTTGTGTAACTCCCTATAAACAAACCATTAACAAAATAATTTTAAAAATGCTCAACCAATTTATACTTTTATAACATGGACAATGTAAAACCACTACCCGACTTATCAGCAGAAGAGCAACGTGTTTTAGGCTCATTAATAGAAAAAAGCCGCACTACACCCGATTATTACCCAATGACTTTAAATAGTTTAACCGCTGCATGTAACCAAAAAAGTTCGAGAAATCCTGTGGTAAATTACGATGAGGAAACCATAACTTTAACACTAAATCAACTTAAAATAAAAGGTTTAATTTCCACAGCTACAGGAGGATCTAGTCGTGCAACTAAATATAAACATAATTTAGCCATTGTTTATCCCTTATTACCTTCGGAGTTGGCTATTATTTGTTTGTTGCTTTTACGTGGTCCATTAACACCAGGCGAAATCAATAGTAACTCAGGTAGATTATATGAATTTGAGAGCATAGAAGAGGTTTTAGAACAACTTCAAAAATTATCAGATGACCAACCTGCTTTTGTAAAACAATTGCCTAAAAAACCGGGGCAAAAGGAAGCCCGTTTTGTTCATCTTTTAGGCGAACAGGCTGAAACCACTACTGAAACAGAAACTGAAACTTATGTTGCACCTCAATTTGATGTTAGTGTATTGGAAAACCGCATTGAAAAACTAGAATTGGAAATAGAAGAGCTGAAAGAATTAGTTAATTTATTAATGGATAAGTAGGTTAGCTAGTTTATTGGTCATTAGTTCAATGGTTTCGAACAATAGCTTTTACTAAACTGCTTGTCAGTCTGAGAATAGTCGAAGACTTTGTAAATTAATTTTCCTTGTCTGCGTGGCAAAACTATTAAAAAACTAATGTTTTAGCGAGACGCTAAGACTAGTATAGATCTCTCCATTTCGCTGCCGATGAAAAATCGGTGTGCTACATCAGATAGCCATCGGATCGAGATAGCGTCCGAAAAATTTATTAGGCCGGTTTAAGTGGAACGGTGATACAGTGCTATGGCCTAGCTATACAGAAATGCATGATGCCACAATCCATTCATTAATAAGTGATTATAAAATAACGTCAACGGTAGTGTAACGAAGAATCTTTCACTTGTAGTAACTTCGAAAAAAGCACTGCTCAAAACCTTTCTATCACTAAAAGATTCTTCACTGCGTTCAGGATGACAGAGAAGTGAACTTTGTGGTGATGATGGCAGGATTACATCCATAAAAAAGTGTCTGGTGATTAACCAAACACTTTATAAAATCCCTAATTAAGCTGGGAATAATAAAATCAATTAAGCCTTATATTTTTTAAAAATTGTACTGGCCGTATGTCCACCAAAACCAAAAGTGTTGTTTAATACATAATTGATTTCCTTTTTAATTGGCTCACCCAATACAATATTCAAGCCTTTCGGAATGTTTTCGTCCAGATTTTTAGTATTAATGGTCGGAGGAATCACATTATCCCTTATTGAAAGGATACTGATCAAACTTTCAACGGCACCTGCAGCACCCAATAAATGGCCAGTCATCGATTTTGTTGCACCAATCACTACTGGCAAACCATTAAAAACAGTATTAATCGCCTGAAGTTCACTTAAATCGCCCAAACCAGTCGAAGTGGCGTGCGCATTGATATAATCGATTTTATCGGCTGTAATTCCTGCATCTTTTAAAGCTTTTGTCATACCTAAAGCTGCACCAACTCCATCGGGAGGTGTTCCGGTTAAATGATAAGCATCAGCTGCCATTCCACCACCAATAATCTCGGCATAAATATGTGCACCACGCTGTAAAGCATGTTCCAGTTCTTCTAAAACCAAAGCGCCTGCGCCTTCACTCATCACAAAACCATCTCTATCTTTATCAAAAGGTTTAGAAGCCCGCTGAGGGTCTTCGTTATTTTTTGATAAAGCCTGGGCAGCGTTAAATCCGCCCACTGATGATTTGGTTAATGCTGCTTCCGAACCACCTGCAATCATGACGTTTGCTTTACCTAAACGAATGGTATCAAAAGCATTAATAATTGCGGTATTGGATGATGCACAGGCCGAAACCGTGCAATAATTTGGCCCGCGTAATTTATGGCGGATAGAAATTGCTCCGGCAGCAATATCAACAATCATTTTCGGAATGAAATAAGGATTGAACCTTGGTGTTCCATCTCCGGCATGAAATTCTTCCAACTGTGATTCAAAAGTGCCGATACCCCCATTTCCGGTTGCCCAGATTACCCCAACTTCTGCTAATTGCCCATCATTCATGGTGCTGAAATCCAATCCGGCATCTTTTATCGCCTGATCACTTGAACCGATGGCATATTGCGTAAAAAGGTCGTACTTTTTAATCTCTTTTTTCTCCAGGTATTCTTCAGGATTAAAATCCTTTACTTCTCCTGCGAATTGCGTCTTAAATTTACTCGAATCAAATTTTGTAATTGGGCCAATGCCACTTTTTCCAGCTAATATCTGCTGCCAAAATTGCTCAACAGTATTGCCAAGCGGGGTTATCGCACCTAAACCTGTTACTACTACTCTTTTCATTTTATTGTTTTTTAGTCAATTCCCCTGGATGAAAGTCAATCGTTAATTATCCAAAAGGTATTTTAATATAGCAGGAATAACTATAAAGGCCCTATCGTTGCATTAAGATTGAGTAAATCCAGATTTACACTTAACGGCGCGAAAGTAACAAATCCTATATTGAAAACCGTCATCTAAATGGAAACAACAATTTCTTTTGCTTTCCTGCTATATCATTTTAGTGCTCGACCGAATCAATCCAGGCTTTCCTATTGGCATTCATTATATTTAAAGCATCAACTGGAGATTGCCTGAACAGTTCGTAAATCTTAACGGTATCGCCCACCCTGATCTCATATTCATCATTTGCCAAAGCCGTCAATAAATCATCAGCTACTACGGCTGGTTTGATGCCGTTATGTCCACCGATTTCTTTAGAAAATTCAGTATCAACTAATGGAGGCATCAATTCGAAAACCTTTACCGATGTTTCTTCCAAACTTAACCTTAAAGAAGTGCTGTACGAATGTAAGGCTGCTTTACTGGCAGCGTAAGTTGGCAGCGTAATTCCTGGCACATACGCTACGATAGATGAAACGTTTACAATAGCTGAAGCTTGCTGTTGTTTTAACACAGGTAATAACTTTTGATTAATCCTGATGATAGATAAATAATTGGTGAGCATTTCATCCTCTGCGTGAGCAAAAGCATCCTGGTTTGGATCGGCTAAATTGTAAAGCAATGCCCTTCCAGCATTATTAATCACGATATTCAATTGAGGAAATTCGGCTTTGATCCGATTTACCAATTGGTCTACATCCTCCGCTTTGCTTACATCAGAAAGAATAGTGGTTACATTTTGTAAAGATGCTGTAACTGCATCCAGCCTTTCCTCATTTCTGCCAGTAATAATTACATGGTTATCCAAAGCGGTTAACTGTTTTGCGATTTCTAAACCGATGCCAGCTGTTCCGCCGATCAATAAAACGGTATTTTGTGAAGTTTTCATTTTATATTTTTTTTTAAAATTTTAAGATTAAACAAGTGCTCACCGCGTGGGCATAAACAGTATCATTCTCATCAAACAATTGCGCTTCTACCAAGGCGGTACGGCCGCCGAGATTGATCACATTACCAACGGTTTTTAATTTTCCGGTTTTAATGGTGATGGCCTTTAAGAAATTAACCTTAAGTTCCAGGGTGGTATAACCTTTTCCGGCAGGTAAAAGCGAATGCACAGAGCAGCCCATCGCCAAATCTAAAATGGCCGTAATTACGCCACCATGCACGGTACCGATTGGGTTGTAATGAAATTCCTGGGGTGTAAATTCAAAAACCACATTTCCGGCTTCAATTAAGCTAACGTTAAAGTCTAACGTATGTAAAAGTGGTGGCAAAGGAAGTTTATGATCACTCATGGCTTGTAAATAAGCAATTCCATCCATTTGCATAACTTCTTTAGCACCTTTTATCGGATCATCCCAAGTTATTGTTCTGCTTCTTTTCATTATAAAAATACCAATCGGTATATTTTTAGTTAAAAATTTTTAGCCGAGGCTTTCAACATATTTTTTTAGTGATCCCATAATGAGGTTCCAATATTCCGTTTTTGAGGTCAGCTTCGAAATCATGATCCCACCTTCTACCATGGCAATAATGGTTAAAGCAATCTGTTCGGGATTATGATTTGCATTAATTTCTTTATTGACAATCCCGGCTTCAACCAGTTTGGCAATTTTGTTTTTCCAATCTAAAACAGCTTTTAATACTCTTCCACGCAATTCGGGATGGGTGTCATCAGCATCAATTGCGGTATTTAGAACGGGACAGCCCCCTTCTGACACCGAGCCATCAATAAATTTTTGATAAATATCGATATATACCAAAAGCTTATCTTTTATGCTATCCTGCCGATTCATTTCAGCCTCTATCCTGCTTGATACATTATTCAGGTTATAATCAAAAGCTGCCAGTGCTACTTCATCCTTATTAGCAAAGTTTCCATAAATACTCCCCTTGGTTAAACCTGTAGCAGCTGTAATATCGTTTAATGAAGTTCCCGCATAACCTTTCATATTAAAAATTGGTGCGGTTTTTTCTACAATGAAATTTCTTGTTTTTTCTGCTTTGGTCATATTGCTTTGAATTGACGATGCAAATATATACCAATCGGTATATTAATTCCAAATTGTTTTATCACCAGAATCTCCTTTTCGCATGAACCTATTATCAATTAATGTATACCGCAGAAAAAGCACATTATTTTTTTTACGTTTGAATTTTGTAACTTCGAATTATGAACAAACCAGAAAGCATTGAAGACTTTTATCAGAACAAATTTAGTTTCCTGCCCGATAATTTACAGAATGGTGTGGGACACTTTAACGTTTTTAAACTGGAAGATTGTTTAAAGGACGACCATAAACCCATGAGCTATAACCGGAGGGACTATTATAAAATCTGCCTTACCCGGGGCCATAATGTTTACCACTATGCAGATAAGAGTATCGAAATTAATGGCACGGCACTCATTTTCTTTAATCCATTGGTGCCTTATACCTGGGAACTCGCCACTGGTAATAAAAGTGAGGTAACCGGTTATTTCTGTATCTTTACAGAAGCCTTTTTTAAGGAAAAGATTCGTGGAAACATCGGCGACCTGCCCATGTTTACGCCTGGGGGGAAACCTGCATATATTTTAAATGAGCAGCAAGACAAACAGATAGAGGCTATTTTCGGTAAAATGTTTGAGGAAATCAATACTGATTATGTGTATAAATACGATCTCCTTCGGAATTACATTACTGAAATTACCCACTTTGCTCTAAAAACTCAGCCATCAGAAAGTTTATTCAAACATACGGATGCCAATACCAGGATTACTTCTGTATTTACAGAGCTGCTGGAACGCCAATTTCCGATTGAAACCACCACACAGAGGCTTACCATGCGTTCGGCAAAAGATTATGCCGCACAACTTTCGGTACATGTAAACCATTTAAACCGGGCCATTAAAGAAACTACTGGTAAAACCACCACGAACTATATTACAGAGCGTTTATTAAGCGAAGCTAAGGCTTTGCTAAAACATACGGACTGGAACATATCGGAAATTGGTTATTGCCTGGGCTTTGAAGAACCAACACATTTTAACAACTTTTTCAAAAAACTGACCAACCATACTCCTACTTCTTATCGAATTGTTTGAATTTTGTAATCATAAGTTTGATTGACGTAATAGGCTGAAGCCATTTGCACTGTAATTTTGTGTAAAGAAAAAGAAGAAAATTATGGGCATGAAAAAAGTTTGGTTTATTACCGGCGCTTCAAAAGGCTTAGGATTAAGTTTGGTAAATCAATTATTGAAAGCTGGCCAGTCCGTTGCGGCTACCTCGAGAAATATTGATGAACTTAAAAAAGCTGTAAATGCTGATACGGGAAAATTCCTTCCACTGGCTGTTAACCTGGCCGACGAAAAAAGTGTGGAGGATGCAATTAAGGCGACCATTGCAAAATTCGAAAGGATTGATGTGGTGATCAACAATGCTGGTTATGGCATCGGGGGCAGCATTGAAGAATTGACTGATGCCGAAACACGCAATAGTTTTGATGTAAATGTTTTCGGAACGTTAAATGTAATCAGAAAAGCTTCACCTTATTTAAGGGCACAACGCTCGGGACACATCATCAACATTGCATCAATTGCAGGCATTGCAGGCGCAACAGGCTGGGCAATATATGCCGCAACAAAATCAGCAGTTATTGCACTATCGGAAGTATCGGCCGAAGACCTTAAAGAATTTGGCGTAAAAGTAACTGTGGTTGCACCCGGAGCTTTCAGGACGAGTTTCTTAACTACTGATTCGTTGATTTTGGCTGCTAATCCAATTGCTGAATATGAAGAAGTAAGGGCAATCCATTCCAAATATTTAAAAATGGATGGCCAACAGGTTGGAGATCCGGAAAAAGCAGCTGCCGCAATGATCTCGCTGGCCAGTATGCCTAATCCCCCGGTACATTTACTATTGGGAAATGATGCTTTTCAAAGGGCGAACACGAAGATAGAAGCTTTAACAAAAGAGTTTAAAGACTGGAAAGCCATCACGATTTCAACAGATTTCGACAATTAAATTATAAGCTAAAGGCGAATTAGCATTCAAAACGGCTGCAGTCCTGAAGTATTTGGGACTGCCATCCAATCAATTCATTTCATTCTAAAAAACAATATCATGGAAAATCAAAAAGTTTGGTTTGTAACAGGCGCGTCCAAAGGTCTGGGATTAACCCTTGTAAAAACATTATTAAACAACGGTATTAATGTTGCCGCAACTTCGAGAAATTTAAACGATTTAATCAAAGCGGTTGGTGAACACGAAAATTTTTTGCCTTTAAGCGTTGATTTAATCAATGAAGAAAGTGTAGAGACTGCAGTGAGCCAAACCCTTAGCAAATTTGGTCAGGTAGATGTAGTGGTAAACAACGCTGGTTATGGCATGGTTGGCGCATTGGAAGAATTAAGCGACAAAGAATCGCGTGAAAATTTTGATGTAAACGTTTTCGGTTCCTTAAATGTGATCAGAAAAGTGCTTCCTCAATTAAGAAAACAACAATCGGGACATATTTTTAATATTTCATCGATAGGTGGATTTTCAGGAAATTTCCCAGGTTTCGGAATCTATTGTGCTACAAAATTTGCAGTAGTCGGCTTTACTGAATCGTTAGCGGCCGAAGTAAAATCAATGGGCATCAAAGCAACCGTAGTAGAACCAGGTTATTTCAGAACTGCGTTTCTTACTCAAGGATCATTAGCAGTGCCAAGTGCACCTATTGATGCTTACAAAGAGGTACGCGAATCCCAGGCTGTACACCAGAATGACATTAACAACCAACAACCTGGTGATCCGGCAAAAGCAGTTGAAGTTATTATTGAAGCTGCAAAAAGCGAAAATCCACCGCTACATTTATTCCTTGGACCTGATGCTTATCAGATTGCAGATGCGAAAATTGCAGATGTACAAAGAGATATGGCAAACTGGAAGTATCTGGCAACAGCCACCAATTTTGATGAGGTTGGAGCTTAGTATAACATAAAATAGTCGTCATTTCGAGCTGAGCGTAGCGAAGTCGAGAACCCGAAGGCTCTGCGAAGCAAAATCTGCCTAGATAGATCTCTCCATTTCACTGCGTTTCAGTCTTGATGACGATTATATCTTATACTTCAAAATATCTCCTTCTAAACCATTGCGCTAAATTAACCAATGCAATCAAAGCTGGTACTTCAATCAACGGGCCAACTACACCAGCAAATGCCTGACCCGAATGGATCCCGAATACACCAATGGCTATTGCGATGGCCAATTCGAAGTTGTTGCCGGTAGCAGTAAAAGCAATAGCGGTACTTTTGCTATAATCTGCACCAAAATATTTGCCGGCAAAGAAGCTGATCACAAACATTACCACGAAATAAATAACCAATGGCAAGGCAATTCGCAGCACATCTATGGGAACCTGCACAATTAATTCTCCTTTTAAACTGAACATTACCACAATGGTAAATAATAGTGCTATTAAGGTTATCGGAGAAATCATTGGGATAAAAATTGAGCGGAACCACTTTTCGCCTTTCCATTTAATCAGTATTTTTTGACTTAAAATACCCATTACAAATGGAATGCCCAGGTAAACCCCAACGCTTTTTGCTATCTCAATAATCGAAATATTTATTATTAATGCCTTTAACCCGAATACCGGAGGTAAAATTGTAATAAAAAAATAGGCAAACAGGCTATAAAACAATACCTGAAAAATACTGTTAAGGGCGATTAAACCTGCAGCGTATTCACGATTACCATCGGCAAGATCATTCCAGACCACCACCATGGCAATGCATCGCGCCAAACCGATCATAATTAAGCCGACCATGTATTCAGGGTACTTATGTAAAAATACAATGGCTAGGAAAAACATTAGGATTGGCCCGATTACCCAGTTTAAAACGAGCGATGTGCTTAATATTTTTACGTTTTTAAATACTTCACCTAAATTCTGGTATTTAACTTTTGCTAAGGGAGGGTACATCATCAGGATTAATCCGATGGCCAAAGGAATGTTGGTACTTCCACTGGAAAATGAATTGATTAATACCGCAGATGAAGGAGATAAATAGCCCAGCGCTACCCCTAAAAGCATCGACAAAAAAATCCAGATCATTAAATACCGGTCTAAAAAACTGAGCTGTTTTCGTTTAACTACGGGCATACAATTATTTGCCGACATGTTATCCTTTTAAATTTTCGTTTACAAAATCCTCCATGTAAGCTTTAACCAAATCTCTCGTACTTCTGAATTGCACCATGATTTCGTCTTCAGTACCTACCGCTTTAGCCGGATCAGGAAAGTTTTGGTGCAGTTTTATGGCCTGTGTTGGGAAATACGGACAACTTTCTTTCGCATGATCACATACGGTAATCACATAATCGAAAGGAACATCAAAGTATTCTTCAATATTATTTGATGTTTGGCTGGAAATGTCGATCCCATCTTCTGCCATTATTTTAACTGCCCTCGGGTTTACGCCATGCACTTCAATACCTGCGCTGTAGATTTTAGCTTTGTTTTGAGCAAAATATTTTAAATATCCTTCTGCAAGTTGACTACGGCAGCTGTTTCCGGTGCAAAGCACCAATACATTTTTCATTATTTTAAAATTTAAATTCTTAACAACAGCCACTGCCCGGTGTACAACTATTTTGATCAGCAGTGAGGTTAACCAATTCGGCTTTTCTTTTTACAGGCTGAGCAGGTGAACAGCATTCTTCACCTGCTGCAGTGGTACCACAACTTCCACCGCGGTTTATCGCCTTACATTGTGTAGCATCGGGAATTAGGTTTATAATCAGATTGTCGCCATCAATTTTAAATTCACCAGGATACATTTGTCTGGTATCAAATTCTGAATTACCGAATTCAATTTTCACAATCGCGATTGGATTTAGCAGCATTTTACTTTCTACCAGGTCGATAATTGATAATGCCTTTTTAACCTGCATGGCCCTGCCTCCTTCCTTTTCGGTAGGCTCCCATAATTGTATAATAATTTCAGTCCAGGCATTCATTACCCCTCCGCAATCCACTGAGGTAATTGGTGCTTGTTTAATTTCAGTAATGTGGTAATTGGCATTTACCCACTTATCAGTAGTATATTGGAACTGCAACAGCAATTCCGGATGTGGTAGAAGTTCAGCTTTAAAGCTGCTCCATTCTCTTGAGGAAATATTAATCATAATATTGCAATTTAACGATTGATTTATATAAAAAATTTTAACAGCAGTTTTGTTCGCCTTTATACAATGAGAAGAAATTACCCAACTGATTTTGAAGCAATTTCCACGTTTGAGGTTCAATACAATAACAAACGCTCACTCCTTCAATAGTCCCTTGTATAATACCGGCATTTTTAAGCTCTTTTAAATGTTGAGAAATGGTTGCCTGTGCTAAACCCAATTCATCAACGAGATCACCGCAAATACAGGTATTTGATTTCAGGATACGCTGAAGAATGGCTATCCGGGCAGGATGTGCCATCGCTTTTAGCAAAGCTGCCATCTGATTTTGTTCTTCGGTGAAGATTTCAGTTTTGGTAAGTCCCATAATTTTATATCGCAATATTACGATATATAATTTGGATATCAAAATTTATTTTTAATTATAAGTTTTCATTAAAAACAGATTATCTATAGAAAGATTTGGTGTTTTTTTTGCCACGGAAGCAAGGAAAAACATGGAAATTTGGTCGAAAATGGCCCTTGCCTTCACTCCGTTATAAATGCAGAAAATTTAATAAAAAGTATCGTCATCTCAACTTGAACGCAGTGGAATGGAGAGATCTATCTCTAATAAATTTTGCTCCGCAGAGTCTTCTGGTTCTCAACTACGTTGTACTCCACCTGAAATGACGATATTTGAAGGGTAAACAAAAAACCGTTAACTAAAATTAGTCAACGGTTTAATTTGTACAGGGATGAGAAAAATTATTTCTTAGGCTTTGGGCTCATATAAAAAGTAAGCTTTCCTCCATTGGTGATATCAGTATGTTTGATCTTATGATCGGTAATTTCCTTTCCGTTTAATAAAACTTTCTCTACATAAACATTCTTATCACTTTGTTTAATGGCTTCAACTATGAAAGTTTTGCCGTTCTCTAAATTGATTGCCGCATTGTTAACCAAAGGACTTCCTAACGAATATACATCAGAACCTGGTGCTACGGGATAAAAACCCAAAGAAGAGAACATATACCAGGCGCTCATCTGGCCACAGTCGTCATTTCCACCCAAACCATCAGCGGTAGGTTTGTACTGCATGTTTAAGATGTGACGAACCTGGGCCTGTGTTTTCCATGGCTGATCGGCCCAGTTGTAAAAATATACAATATGGTGTGCTGGCTCATTTCCATGAACATAACCGCCGATGATACCTTCGCGGGTAATGTCTTCAGTATGCGCGAAAAATTCATCTGGCAAATGCATGGTAAATAAAGTATCTAAACGGGTGGCGAATTTCTTTTTACCGCCCATCAATTCGATCAGTGAAGCAGGATCCTGTGGAACGAAGAAACTGTAATTCCAGCTATTCCCTTCAATAAAACCCTGTCCTTCGGTATCTTTTGGATCAAACTGTTTTTTAAATGTTCCATCTGCCAGTTTCGGGCGCATAAAACCAGATGCGCTATCGTAATTATTTTTCCAGTTGTTAGAACGTTTGATAAACTCATTATAAACATCCATACGGTTTAATTTTTTTGCTAATTGTGCGATAGACCAATCATCGTAAGAATATTCTAAGTTGTTTGAAACTGAGATACCCGATTTTTCAGCAGGGATATAACCTTTGTCAATGTAATAGCCAATACCTTCATAATCGCGGTGTTTGGCTGTTGCAATACAGGCATCCAATGCTTTGTTCGAATCGCCTGTGTAAGTACCCTTTATAATCGCGTCAGAAATTACCGATACACTATGGTAACCACTCATACACCAATTATCGTTAGCATAATGCGACCAAATCGGCAACATGTGCAAACTGCTCTGATCGTAATGCGCCAACATCGATTTCACCATATCATTACTGCGGCCCGGCTGCGTAATATTGAAGAATGGATGTAGAGCACGGTAAGTATCCCAAAGCGAGAAAGTAGTATAGTTGGTAAAACCATCTGCTTTATGCACCCCCTGATCTAAGCCTTTATATTCACCGTTAACATCCGTATAGATGGTTGGATTGATGTAAGCATGGTATAAAGCGGTATAAAAATTTATTTTATTATCATTTGAGGTCGTTACCTGGATTTTATTCAACTCTTTATTCCAGGTAGCCTGTGCTTGTACTTTTACTTTTTCGAAATCCCAGCCCGAAATTTCTGCACGCATATTCTGCAGGGCATTTTCCTGACTAACTGGAGATAAAGCAAATTTAATTTTGACCTTCTCCCCTTCCTGGGTATCAAAATCAAAGAACATTTTCAACTTTTTACCTGCAATTTCAGGGAAGTTCTGATCCTGATTAAATTTACCCCAGAAACCTCTGTAAGCCTGTTTGGCATCGTAACTTTTACGTCCATAGCTTTTAAAAGGTTTAGAAAAACTCATCGCAAAATAAACGGTCCTGGTTCTGGCCCATCCATTGGTCTGGCGGTAACCTGTAATTAGAGTATCATTTACCACACGAACGTATGTCCAGACGGTTTTTTCTTCATAATTGTAAATACCGGCCATTAAATCGAGGATAATATGCGACTGATCCGATTTAGGAAAAGTATATTGATGCATTCCTACCCTTGTGGTTGAAGTGAGTTCTGCGGTGATGTTATCGTCATCCAGTTTTACTTTGTAATAACCCGCCTCTGCCACTTCATTAGCATGAGAAAACGCCGAACGGTAACCGCCTTTTGGATTTGATGCCGTACCAGGGTTTAACTGTAATTTTCCCTGTGTAGGCATGATCAGGAAATCGCCAAGATCAGAGTGACCTGTACCGCTGAAATGCGTATGGCTAAAACCAGTAATGGTTTTATCTTCGTACTTGTAACCCGCACAGTATTTGTACACGTCGCCATTGTATTTTCCGTTTACTTCGTAAGATAAAGTATCGGTTTCGGGACTTAACTGCACTGCACCAAAGGGAACGGTTGCACCCGGATAAGTATGCCCCATTTTTGAGGTGCCGATAATAGGCTTTACATACTGCACCAGATTCTGCTGTGCCGATGCCATCATGGCTGAAAGCAAAAGACAAGGCAGGATAACTTTTTTAATCATATCTTTTAAAATTAGCTTGTTTTGTTGAAAATTCTAAGGTATAAATTTATCTTCAAATATGCATAAAACACGATACTAAAACGTTTAATTAAAGAAAAAAAATGAATTTTAGATTGTTGAAGATGCCATTTATTATCACTTCGCATGTTTTTTAAACTTGCGTAATAGTCAAGTTTAAAAAATAGCCGCATACTCATTAAATCGAATTTCCTCTACAAAAGGTTTAAGAACGGCCTATCATATCTTTATAACTAATTTTTATATGCCATTTCACAAGTCCATTCAAGTAGAGTACCCTGTGCAATCCAGGTATTCCTTATCCTGGATAGCAGTTTCCTGACTATTTTGATTATAGTCTCTCTGAAACCCGGCCTTGCGGCGATCTAGTATAAGAGCTGGTAACGGAAGAGGCTGTTCTGATGGCAACCCATGCTGACTCTATAATCATATACATAAGCCTTTGGTGCTGCTGCTTTCCAAATAATTGGGCAACATTCACAATTATATCTACTAAACAAAGCCTTTGAAAAATTTTGCTTCGCAGAGCCTTCGGGTTCTCCACTGCAGTCGCAAGGACGACCCGTTTGATTCCAATTAGTTTTATTACATTCGCCAAAAATTCAGTATCAATATGTCTTTAGCACAAGAATTACAGACCCGTTCGGGCAATAAATGCGAACTATGCACCGCTGAAACCAATTTATCGGTATACGAAGTGCCTCCAACCAGCAACGCCAATAGCGATAACAGCATTTTAGTGTGTAAAACCTGCTTAGATCAGCTTGTAAAAACAGAACAGCTTGCCCCAAACCACTGGAAAATATTAACCGAAACTATGTGGTCGGAATTTCCCCCAGTACAGGTTGTTGCCTGGAGAATGTTGAGCAGGTTAAGAAACGAAGGCTGGGCTGCAGACAGCTTGGATATTTTATACCTTGAGGATGAAACTTTAGAATGGGCTAAAAAAACAGGTGACCATGAGCTGGATGGAACAGTTGAATTTCATCAGGATAGTAATGGCACACGCTTATTTGAAGGCGATACTGTAGTTTTGGTCAAAACGCTTGACGTTAAGGGCTCAACTTTGAGCGCAAAATTGGGTACCGTAGTTAAAAATATCCGATTAGTTCATGATAATATCGAACAAATTGAAGGTAAGGTTGAAGGACAAACTATTGTAATTTTAACCAAATACCTCCGTAAAGGATAAAACGCCATTTGATGATTTACTCATGCCTCATTAGGCCACCCGCTATCAAACTTTAAATAACAGCGCGGTCCTTGCCAACTAAACCTGATAGGAACGAACACGAGTGCAACGAGTAAAGTGGAGAGCAGGACCAACCCCCAACCTATAAAAACAGGAACCTGCTTTCCAAATCTTAAAACTTAAAATATTATTAGCTCCTGTTTTCCAGATCATTACCAAAATTGAACCACCCACTTTCTATTCAAAACAATTTGTCGGCATTTTTTGTAGTTAGGCTAAGCGTTTCCTTATAGTAAAAATATTTTCAATACCGTTTAATTCTCGATTTAAAATTACATTTTTGCAAAAATTATTTAAAAGTAAATGCAGAGTTACTCAGAATTTCTCGATCTAAGCGTTGGCTTTCCACAGGAAGGCTTTGATGTTATAGATGATGAATTATATTTTCAGGATTTAAACCTGATGGAAATGATCGAAACTTACGGTACTCCCCTACGTTTCACGTACTTACCAATGGTGAGCAAGAAGATTCAACAGGCGAAGATTCTTTTCCAAACCGCTATTTTAAAGAACAATTATCGTGGCGATTATAAATATTGCTACTGTACAAAAAGCTCGCATTTTAAGCATATTGTAGAAGAAGCATTAAAAAATAATATCCACCTGGAAACTTCTTCAGCTTTTGATATGCCAATGGTTGACGCTTTGGAGAAAAAAGGGGTATTGACAAAAGATACCACCATTATCTGTAACGGCTTTAAAACTTACCAGTACAAGCAGTATATCATTGATATGTTGCATGATGGTTATACCAATATTATCCCTGTTTTAGACAACAAAGAGGAATTTAACCTTTTTGATGATGAGGTGGATATTGATACCCCTTGTAATTTAGGTATCCGTATCGCTGCTGAAGAACAGCCAGATTCTCAGTTCTACACATCACGTTTAGGGGTACGTATGGAAGATATTATTGATTTCTACAACAATAAAATCGTTCACAACCCTAATTTCAGGGTTAAATTATTGCACTTTTTCATTAATTCGGGTATTACCGATTCGCCATATTATTGGAACGAGTTAGAGAAATATGTAACCCTTTATTGTAAATTCAAAAAAATCAATCCTGATTTAGATACCTTGGATATTGGCGGTGGTATGCCATTTAAAGATTCGTTGGTTTTCGATTTCGATTACGAATACATGGTAAACGAAATTGTGAAAAGGATTAAAGAAATCTGCGCCATCCACGAAGTAATGGAACCGGATATTATTACCGAATTTGGTAAATACACCGTGGCTGAAGCATCAGGTATTCTCTATAAAGTATTGGGACGTAAACAACAGAACGACCGTGAGCGTTGGTTAATGCTGGATGGTTCTTTCATCACTAATTTACCTGATGTTTGGGCATTAAATCAAAAATACATTTTATTGCCAATTAACAATTGGGACGCTGAATATGAGCGGGTTAACTTAGGCGGTATTACCTGCGACGGACAGGATTATTATAACCAAGAAGCTCACATGAACAGTGTATTTATGCCTAAAACACGTAAGGTTCAGTACTTAGGTTTCTTCCACACGGGTGCTTACCAGGAAGTGTTGAGCGGTTATGGTGGTATTCACCACTGTTTGTTACCAAGCCCTAAACATGTATTGATCCGTAGAAATCGCGATGAAAGTTTTAATTTTGAGGTTTTTGGAGAGGAACAGAATAGCAAGCAGGTACTGAAGATTCTAGGTTACTAGGTCGGTTTACATTTAGGAGTTTTCAGTTCTGATTTTGGAGATACGAAAAATATAAACTTTCCACAATAAGCTAAATCAAAGAACAAGTTTCTTATTTTTACAAGATATAAATACCTTAGTTGAATAAGCTAAGGTATTTTTTTGCCTTATAACTAAAATCTTTAAAAATGCAATTTGGTAAAGTAGATGATCCAACCATTATAGATTATACCCTTCCTGCTGATGCTCCTGAAACAGCAGCAATTTTATCAGCAAATAAGCCTAAACAATGCTTCAAAGCTTATGTAGGCTGTGCAAAATGGAATAAAGCCGATTTAAAGGGGTTTTATCCAAAAGGAACGAAGGATGAATTGACTTATTATTCTACCCAGTTTAATTCGATCGAACTAAATGCCACGTTTTACGGTATGCCAAGCCGTGAACAGGTAATCACCTGGACACAAAAAACGCCTGCAGATTTTAAATTTTTTCCAAAACTAACCAATACCATCAGTCACTTTAAAAGGTTAATCAACGTTAAGGAACCTGTTGAGCAGTATTGTGATGCAATCAGTAATTTTGAAGATAAACTAGGAATGGCTTTTCTCCAATTGCACGATAATTTTAAACCTAAGGATTTTGAAAGGTTAAAAATCGTGATCAACGAATTTCCAAAGGTAATTCCGCTGGGCGTTGAAGTGAGGAATACGGAATGGTTTACGAACCCTGCTATCGCGAATGAATTTGCCAAACTTTTTGAAAATAATAGTATAACCAACATCATTGTCGATACTTCGGGCAGAAGAGACATGCTACACATGCGTTTAACTACACCAACTGCTTTTGTACGGTTTGTAGGCGCCAATGATGATGAAATCGATAAAAAACGTTTAGATGACTGGATTGAAAGAATTGTAGGCTGGAAAGAACAGGGTTTAGAGAATCTATACTTTTTTGTACACCAAAATGTGGAACTTTCCTCCCCCTTATTTTCTGCTTACTTTACCAATAAACTGAATAAAGCTATTGGGACCGATTTAAAAATCCCAGTAATGGCTAATCAAGCTTCGCCAAGTTTATTTTAGTTTTATTTACGGTACGTCATTCTCGTATATGCGAAATTTTAATCCATCTTAGATAAGGCATTAAGATTCCCAATCAAGTTGGGAATGACGACCTCTTTAAATAAATTGCTTTCTCCTATAAACTGTTTCCGTAGCTTTTACTTCTTTGCCTACGGGTGAAACATTATAAGCCGTTAATATGATTTCATTTTCATTAATTGTTTCAAGCGTTGTTCTCCAGCAAAGCTGTTCGCCATACTCAGTACTGCCATATTCACCAAAAACCGAAAAACCATGTGCCGTAGCTTCTCCACTAGAAAGCATAATCTGCGTACCCATGTGGAAACTATCTACCCAACTTGTTTTAAATTTTTGATAAGGAATATCAAAACCAATTATCATTTTGCCCTCAAAAAATTTCCCTTCCAAACTTCCTTGGTAATCAATGGAAATAAAACGCTTACCCAAGATCGAAGTAATTTTTGCTTCAACTGGAGATTCGTCTGCCAGCACATCCTTTTCGAACCAGGTTTTGGTTGTGCCGCCCCATTTACCAATTAAACTTTAAACCTTTTGGTGGGCACCATCTGCTAAAGATTGTTCAAATTTACTTTTCGCCATAATCCAAACTTATAAAATATAGTTATAATGTTTAATTGTTTGCATATAAGATTTTGAACAGAAAATTGTAAATTGTTAACTGAAAACTATCTATATATGTTAAAGGCGTTAGATCTCAATCAGGTAATGGTTATCGATATCGAAACTGTGCCTCAATATCCATCTTTTCAGGATGTACCCCCGCATTTCCAAGAACTTTGGGAGCAAAAAACACATTATCAAAGAAATCAAGACCAAACTGCTGAAGAATTTTATGAAAAAGCAGGTATTATGGCCGAATTCGGTAAAATTATCTGCATCAGCTTGGGCATTTTCAGTATTCAGGGCAAATCGGCTTCATTGCGTATCAAATCTATTTTTGGCCACGATGAAAAAGAAATGTTAATACAGTTTTCTGCTTTATTGAGTAAACAAATGCCCACGTTAATGTTCTGTGCACATAATGGAAAAGAATTCGATTTTCCTTATTTGTGTCGAAGATTACTGGTTAATGGCATAAAAATCCCTATTCAATTGCAGCTTTCGGGTAAAAAACCATGGGAAATAAACCACATCGATACCATGGAGCTCTGGAAATTCGGTGATTACAAACATTTTACTTCATTAAATCTCTTGGCAGCAATTTTGGATATCCCAACTCCAAAAGACGACATTAACGGTTCGCAGGTAAGGCAGGTTTACTATGAAGAGAAAAATCTTAGTAGAATTGTTACCTATTGCCAGAAAGATGTAATTACTACTGCCCAGGTATTGTTAAAATTTAAAGGTTTAGATATAATTCCGGCAGAAAACATTACCATTGTAATTTAAAAACAGGATCAAAAGAACTCGTGATTACTAAAATCTGATGCTAAACGTTGAAAAGCTAAATATTGATTTTTATAACCAGGAAGATAAAACCTGGTTTAAAGCTGTAAAACAGATCAGTTTTAACGTAAAAAAAGGAACGGTTTTAGGTATTGTAGGCGAATCGGGCTCCGGGAAATCGGTTACTTCTTTTTCCATCATGCGCTTGCACGATGAAAAAGCTGCAAAAATTACGGGAGACATTGATTTTGAAGACATCAGCCTGCTTAACCTCAGCACAAATGAAATCCGCCAGATCAGGGGAAACCATATTTCGATGATTTTTCAGGAACCGATGACTTCCCTCAATCCGGTTTTTACCTGCGGTGATCAGGTGGCAGAAGCCATTATGCTGCACAGAAAAGTAGATAAAGCCGAAGCAAAAAAACATACCATTTCACTGTTTAACGAGGTACAGCTGCCCCGACCAGACAAAATATTTGATAGTTACCCGCACCAGATTTCTGGCGGACAAAAGCAAAGGGTAATGATAGCTATGGCTTTAAGTTGCGATCCGAAATTACTGATAGCCGATGAACCTACCACTGCACTGGATGTAACGGTTCAGAAAACAATTTTGCAACTCCTGTTAAAACTCAAACAGGAAAGAAATATGGCGATGATTTTCATTTCGCATAATTTAGGCGTGGTAAACGAAATTGCCGATGATTTGGCAGTGATGTACAAAGGTGAAATAGTAGAGCAAGGCTCAGCAAAATCTATTTTCGAGAAGCCGCAACATCCTTATACCAAAGGTTTGCTCGCCTGTCGCCCTTCCCCGCACCTACAGTTAAAGAAATTACCTGTGGTGGCCGATTTCCTCACTGGAAAAATTGATGATGCCTCCGCACATCTGCAGGCTTCAAACCAGTTAACAGCTATGGAAATTGCATCAAGAAGGAAAAAATTATATATACAGAAACCGCTTCTCCAAATAAAAGACCTCTGTACCTGGTACCCGATCCATAATAGTCTCTTTGGAAAAACCACCGATTATGTAAAAGCCGTAGATCAGCTTAACTTTGAAGTTTATCCAGGAGAGACCTTGGGCCTTGTTGGCGAATCGGGCTGTGGGAAAACCACTTTAGGACGGACCATTTTAAGATTGATCCAACCCACATCGGGAGATATTATTTTTAATGGTGAAAATATTACATACATTGGTAAAACAGCTTTACGGAAGTTAAGAAAAGACATTCAGATCATTTTTCAAGACCCTTATGCTTCGTTAAACCCACGGTTGAGCATTGGACAATCTATTTTAGAACCTTTACAGGTGCATAAGCTACACAGCAACGATGCCGAACGCAAAAAGAAGGTACTGGAATTGCTTGATAAAGTTGGTTTGAAAAAAGAGCATTTTAACCGGTACCCGCATGAGTTTAGCGGTGGGCAAAGGCAGCGTGTAGTGATTGCCAGGGCTTTGGCTCTGCAACCTAAATTTATCATCTGCGATGAATCGGTATCTGCTTTAGATGTTTCCGTGCAGGCACAGGTTTTAAACCTCATAAAGGATCTCCAACGCGAGTTTGGACTCACTTACATCTTCATTTCTCACGATCTTGCTGTGGTAAAGCATATTTCAGACCGTATTTTAGTGATGAACAAAGGTAAAATTGAAGAACAGGGTTTTCCTGAACAGATATTTGATACCCCGAAAGCAGAATATACCAGAAAATTAATCGCAGCCATTCCAGGAAATTAGTCCATCTATGATTAAGAAAAAAATAATTTCATTTTTCGTTACCGCCCTATTTTCTTTTACTTGTCTGGCTCAACAAAACACAAAGGTTCAGATTATTACCAAAGAAAGTATTTTTGATCAGGCACCATTTGAAGCTTGCCATACCTCGACGCTCGTCCAACTTAATGATGATAAGATAATGGCTGCGTGGTTTGGCGGCAAATACGAAGGAAGTAACGATGTGGCCATCTGGATAGCGACAAAGAACCATGGCCAATGGACTGCACCCGTTAAAATCGTTACAGGCGTTACAAATACCAATCATCCAATAGCATGTTGGAATCCGGTATTGTTTAAAGCAAAGAATGGAACTTTATTTTTACACTATAAAGTTGGCCCAAACCCAAGGGAATGGTGGGCAGAGTACAAAACTTCCACCAATGATGGTAAAGTGTGGTCTGTGGCAAAAAAACTTCCTCCTGGTTTTTTGGGGCCAATAAAAAACAAACCCATTCAATTATCCAACGGAACAATTCTTTACCCTTCAAGTACAGAAAGTTTAGACGAAAAAACATGGGCCATCCATATTGAAAAATCAGATGCTGATGGTAAAAACTGGAAAAAGATTAATATTAACTGCGATACTTTTGGTGTAATCCAACCCTCTATTCTAACTTATCCAAACAGAAAGTTACAGTTATTATGCAGAAGCAGGCAGAATGTGATTGTAGAAAGCTGGTCTAAAGATAATGGAGAAACCTGGTCAGAACTTAAGGCCACTCAATTGCCTAATCCAAATTCGGGTAGCGATGCCGTAACCCTGAAAGATGGCCGGCAATTACTTATTTACAATCCTTTAACAGCGGGCAAAAACTGGTGGGAAGGCCGGTCTATCCTAAAACTCGCCATCTCCTCTGATGGTAAAAATTGGCAAGACATTTATACCTTAGAAAACCACGATAAAGGTGAGTATAGTTATCCTGCCATTATTCAGGATAGAGGTGGCTACATCCACTTGAGTTATACCACTGAAAGAAAGAAAATTACTTACACGGAGATCAGGCTAGTCCGTAGAATGTAAAGGGATACTAAAATGATGGATTAACCGGTAAAATATTATTTATTTTGTTCATGCCGCATAGTTTGTAATGATATTGTTAAATTGATTTTAGACTTGGGGACACCAAATAATATTTTATGCTGGATTCTATTTTAATAAAAAACGGCAATTTATAAATAAAATCGCCGTTTTTTATTGAATTTCATTCTTCTAAAAGACTCATCAAAATTAAATTCTGTTTTCGAAATGTGATTTTGAATTATGATACAGCCTCCTAAGAAAAATTAAAACAAACCGCTCCGACAAAAGTGGCTTAAAACTTGTTTTATTAGGATATGGGAACTATTTGGTTTAAAATGAGATACTTTCGATTGCTTTATCCAAAGCCACGTCCTTTAAATCTGGAATGCTTACTCCTTCTGCTCTATATGCGGTGATATCGGTCATACCCATAAAACCAAGAACCGATCTTAGATAAGATTCTGTAAAATCATAAGGTTTCATCGGTCCTTCTGAATATACACCACCGGAAGAAATCGCGAGGTACACTTTTTTGTTTTTTACCAAACCTTCAGGTCCTTTTTCTGAATAGCTGAATGTCTGACCAGCGCGTGCAATATGATCGATCCACGCTTTTAAAGTAGACGGGATACCAAAATTATACAATGGCGCACCGATTACAATCACATCTGCATCTTTAAGTTCGGCAATGGCCTCATCAGAATGTTTTATTGCTGCTGTTAATTCTGCATTATGATTTTCTTGTGGTGTAAAAAAAGAATTGATGTGAACCTCCTCCAAATGTGGGAACGGGGTATTGGTAAGATCGTGTACGGTTAAAATACTTCCAGGATTTGCCGCCTGTAATTTTTCAACAATGGCATTTCCTAGTTTAATACTGAAAGATGCTTCGCCTCTTGGGCTTGATATAAGATGTAATATTTTCATTTTTTGCCTTTTTTATGTCTGGCAAAATTATAGATACAAAGTATCAAAAAGCTACTACTATGCTAAAGGATAGTGCTATCCTTTAGCATAGCGGCTTAATTTTTTTTTAGAAAAGAAAACCTATTTACTTGACTTACTGGCTAAAGCACTCACCTGTTTTAAATGCTTTTGTAGGATGGGTAAATATTTACCAGCATATCTTTTAACATCAGCGTCAGATGATTGCGCTGCTTTTTCAAATAAGGAAACAGCTTTTTGATGGTCTGAAACCATCATTACTACATAAGCTTTATCAAACGCGCTTCCACTTAAATTATTCAACCGGTCAATCGCTTGGGTTACTTCAGCTTCTGTTGTTCCATTAACCGTTTTTTTTGCCAAACCTGTGTTACCAGCTTCTCCTCCGGCATTCTTGGTACGGGAAGTATCTTTCATGTTTTCGGGAGAGGAATCAATCCTTCCGTCAGGCCGTTGCCCACCCTCCGGTGTACTCATGGGCAGCTCTACATTTTTAAGTCTTGCCAATACCCTTAATTCTTCATTAGCCTTATTATGATCATCGACCATCATCTGGCCAAAGGCTTTTAGTTTTTTATCAGCAGCTTTATTCGCTGCAAGCTTTCCTGTTAAAACCTCTTTCATTCCTGCAATTGCCGCTTGTTGCAAAAATTGCGCAGTTGTTAAGGTGTCTTGTTGATGATTATAATCGGTTAGCGTTGAATAATGCCAATCAGCTTTTGCAATCGCATTAAATGAAGTAGCTGAAACTATCATTCCCACTACTGCTATTTCCCTGGTATTGAAACGGTTTTTCATGATTAAGTAATTAAGGTAAAACGCATTAATAGAACCCCGTTAACACATAAAAAGTTTGAATAATAAACCTCATTATTTAAAACGGTACAACAGCAGGGTTTAAGATTTTAAACTTTCACTAAACTTAATCCAAATTTCTCCTGTTCTATTATAAAAAACATATACTATGGAAAATCAAGAAAACAACCAACCGGAAGAAGAAATTCAAAATATTGAACAGTTTCAGATCAACAGATCGGAAGGAAATGCATCTGAAGGTCATGCTACTCCAGAACCAGCTGATGATGAGTATACACAGGATGAGATTCCATTTGCTGATGGTGAAGGCACACAGCTTAACGAAGAGATTGAAGACACTGAAAATGAAGATGACGAAGTCTTAGAAGATGATGATGCTTTGGAAGGTGAATCGGACGATTACAACGAATCGGATGTAGAGGAACTGGACAAAGATCCAAATGCCTACGAAAAGGAAGATGGTGAAATGTTATAGAACATTTTATATTTAGCGTTTAAATGCCAGGCAAAAATTGTCTGGCATTTTTATTTAAATAATGACGAGCCGCAGTATTTACAAAACAAGGCATCGCTATCATGTCCTTCCCTGCTACAGCTTGGGCAAGATTCGGGCATTTCTTTTTTCTGCCTGGCAGCAATCGCAATATCGTGGGTAATGATTCCTGTAGGTACAGCAATAATGGCATAACCAATTAACATCACAACGGAAGCTACAAATTTACCTAATGGCGTAATAGGGGAAATATCTCCATATCCCACGGTTGTGATGGTTACAATAGCCCAATAAATACTTTCGGGGATGTTTGAAAAACCATTTTCGCGTTTTTCTACCAAATACATAATCGAACCCAGAATTACGGTAATGGTTAAAACAGTAAGCAGAAATATACTAATCTTACGTATACTGTTTTTTAATGCTTGGGTTAAGAAATTAATCTCCGTTAAGAAATGTCCGAGTTTGAATATTCTGAAAACGCGGAGTAGCCTTAAAGCTCTAAAAACAAGCAAAGATTGTGCACCAATAAGAAATATACTTAAATAAGATGGTAATAAGGCGATCAGATCAATAATCCCAAGAGGACTGATTACATATCGGATCGGTTTTCTGATACTGACCAGCCTTAAAATATATTCGATGGTGAAAAGCGCTGCAAAAATCCATTCCGTAATGTTAAACAACGCTCCATATTGCTGATGGATACTATCCACACTATCGAGCATCACCACAATAATGCTGGAGAAAATGGCAATTAAGAGGCAAACATCAAAAGCTTTACCAGCCGGTGTATTCGATTCGTAAATAACTTCGTGCAGTTTAAAACGCCAATCTTTAGGTGGATCTGATGCCATGGAAATGGTTTAAATATAATTAAAGGTAAAGAAATTAACCGTTTACCACTTCTCCACCATTTACATGAATTACCTGTCCGGTGATAAATGATGCATCTTCTGAAGCCAGGAATACATAAGATGGACCAAGCTCTGAGGGTTGGCCTGCCCTTTCCATTGCCGTTTCTGAACCAAATGATTTAATCTTTTCTTCATCAAAAGTAGATACGATGAGCGGTGTCCACACCGGGCCTGGCGCAACGGCATTTACCCGGATACCTGTTTTGGCTAAATTTGTAGCGAGTGAACGGGTAAAAGATGTTATTGCACCTTTAGTTGACGAATAATCGATCAGGTTTGGCGAAGAACGGTAAGCCGTTACCGACGTGGTATTGATAATGGTATCGCCCGGATGAAGATATGCCAATACCTCCTGTGCAAAGTAAAAATAGCCAAATATATTTGTACGGAAAGTGTCATCCAATTGTTTATCGTCGATGTTTTTTGGATCTTTCTGCGGAATTTGCATTCCGGCATTATTAACTAAAATATTGATCTTCCCAAATTTTTTAACCGTTGTTTCTACAGCTTTTTTACAGAATGAAGGTTTTTTAACATCTCCTTTTATCAATAAACAACTTTTACCTTCTGCTTCAACCATTTTCTGTGTTTCTTTTGCATCAGTATCCTCATCCAGATAAACAATTGCTACGTCGGCGCCTTCTCTGGCAAAATGGACGGCTACCGAACGGCCTATTCCACTGTCTCCACCGGTAATTAGCGCAACCTTATCATTAAGTTTACCAGCTCCCTTATAGGTTGCTTTAATTACTTCAGGTTTTGGATCCATTTTCGCTTCTATCCCCGGTTGTTTATTTTGTTTGGCAGGTTTTTTTTTTGTTTTCATCGCTTCTTGTCTAATTAAGTTTCAATACTGCCAATTAAACAAGAGTATCTTCATCAAAGTTTTAAGAACCTTAACCCTTTGCGTTAGCATTTAAACCAATTTAACTTAATATTTTGCTCATATGCCACCATTTTGAAAGGATATGCCTCGGTAAATTGGCCTATTAAATACTAACCAAAAGAAACCGAAAATGAGAAAAACAATTTTATCAGCTTTATTTATACTTGGCTTAACCTTACCTGGTTTTGCTCAAAAAAAATTAGGGAATGAAACCGCTGCCCAAAAAATCAATAGAATGGATTGGTGGACAGATGCCCGTTTTGGCATGTTCATCCACTGGGGTTTGTATGCATTGCCAGCGCGCCACGAATGGGTTAAGAGCAATGAACACATCACCAACGAAAACTACCAGAAATATTTCGATCAGTTTAATCCCGATTTATTCAACCCCAAACAGTGGGCAAAAGAAGCTAAAGCGGCGGGAATGAAATATGCCGTACTCACCACTAAACACCACGAAGGCTTTACCTTGTTTGATAGCAAATACACCGATTATAAAGCCACCAATACACAGGCAAAAAGAGACCTGGTAAAAGAATTTGTTGAAGCTTTCCGCGCAGAAGGCATCAAAGTAGGTTTTTATTATTCGCTTATCGATTGGCACCACCCTGATTTTACAGTTGATAGGTATCATCCCTTAAAACCCAACAATGATAACGATGCTGAATATGCAGCATTAAACAAAAACAGGGATATAGCTAAATATCGTAAATATTTATACGATCAGGTAACGGAACTGTTAACCAGGTATGGGAAAATTGATATTCTATGGGCCGACTTTTCTTATCCCGGTAAACACGGCAAAAGCCGTGATGATTGGGGATCAGTTGCACTACTTAAGCAAATTAGAAAACTGCAGCCGCAAATTATTGTAGATAACCGTTTGGATCTTAATGATTATGAAGATGGTACAGATTTCGAAACACCCGAACAGGTTAGTCCGAAAGAATTGGAAAAATACCGCGGAAAAGTTTGGGAAACCTGTCAAACCTTTTCAGGTTCATGGGGATACCATCGCGATGAAAATACCTGGAAAAGCAACAGAAAATTATTGGATCTATTAATTACTTCGGTAGCCAATGGTGGTAACTTGTTGTTAAATGTTGGTCCTACCGCCCGCGGCGAATTTGATAAAAGAGCAAAAATTGCTTTAGATAGCCTCAGCCTTTGGATGCATGCGAATTCGAAATCGATTTATCATTGTACTTTTGCCTCATCCGAATTTAAAGCACCTGAAGGCGTAAAACTTACCTATAACAACGATACCAAAAAATTATATGTGCACTTGTTCGAATATCCTAATAATGGTTCCATTACTTTAAAAGGTTATAAAGAGAAAACAAGATATGCACAGTTTTTACATGATAATTCGGAGGTACAGATCGACAATGAAAAATCAACTGGTAATACGCTGGTATTAAAACTACCCAAGAAAAAGCCTGATTTTGAAATCCCCGTAATTGAATTAACGTTAAACTAATCAACCTATATCAATTATCGATAGCCTGCGAGTTAAATCTTGCAGGCTTTTTTGTTGCTTGGGTTTTTATGTTCTCTAACCAAAATTGAACAAAACATATCATGGCTTTTTATTGTCTTACATTAAAAACGATCATGAAAGTAAAAGGTGCATTTATTTATACCCTTAATACAGGCGAAAATGCTTTGATTCTATTAGCAGATAATGAAATAGAACAGGATAAACTTTATCAGTATTTAGCCATTGATGCTTACCAGTTTAAAAAAGAAATTGTTGAAGAAGAGCCACGTATCGTATTGATATCCGCAGGTTATAAAAATGAAAATAATGAGATAATCTGGAACCGGGAATATATACCAGTACCAAAATGGTACGACGAGAATTAAATTCTAACTAAACATATTGATGGCGATAAATGTTAAGTTGTTTATGAAGTTTATTGTACTGTCATTTTTCTTTTTTATATGCTATTTTAAATCAAGCGCTCAATATACCGATAGTTCCAATTACCATATACTGCTTATTTCAACGGGATCGATTAACCGCACAAATGACGACCGTGCCTATTTATTAAACAATGCGCTTAATTTTGGCATGAAAAAGAAAAGTTTTGTTTTAAATTCAACTACCGCATGGCTTTATGGCAAGCAAAATAGTGATTTAACCAACAACGATTTTTCGACCACCTTAAACTTTAACCTATACAAAACCTTCCCGCATTTTTATTATTGGGGTTTGGTAAATTACAATACCAGTTATTCATTAAAATTAAAAAACCAATTACTTGCGGGCGGAGGCATCGCATATAGCATATTAGACAAACCCACTGCCTATATCAACCTGAGTGACGGGGTATTATTTGATCAAAGTAGCCTAATTGTAGGCGATAGCTACTACACTTACCGGAATTCGCTAAGGTTACAATATCATTTCGCCATAAAGGAACTGATTACGATTGACGGGAATCATTTTTTGCAAAACTCTTTCGATAGAAAAGGCGACCATATCATCCGCTCTACCACTACATTTGGCTTAAAACTCCGCAAATGGATAAGTCTCACTACGGCACTGAATTATAATAAATTGAACATTACGCATAGCGAAAACCTGAACCTTACCTATGGGTTAACACTTGATAAGTATTTTTAGGTCAGTCTTGAGTTCGAAGTCTGAAGTCCTGATATGAATAAGGAGTGAATAGAGAAAATTCTAATATATTCAGGCCTACATGATATTTTAATACTTCACCTATCTACTGACCATTTAAGAACTTAAGAGGGTTAAGATTTTAGCAATCAATTCAGTGGCCATTCCATGAACCATCGACCTGTAAGCTTGGAGTTCAATGTTTCGCTTGTCAATTAACCATTACTGTAAATCTGGCGAATTCTTCGACTCTTAACTATTGTTGAAAATTTTATCAGAATAAAACTTGCTGAAATAGAACACTTAGCAATTTTTATTGACACAACCGGTAAAAAGAAGTTCTAAGATATGCCATCAAATCATAATTTTGTGTTATGGCAAATATGAACGTTAGAAAATCAATCCAAAATAAGATCGAATCATTAGGTAAGGAAATTGAAACCTTACAAGCAGAATTAAAAAGATGGGAAAAAATTGCAGCCGATTATGAAATTAATTCGGAAAGCATTGATTTGATTTTATCGATTCAATTACCCGAAAAACCTGAACCAAAAGCCAAAAAGGTAAAGTTGTAAGGTATTTAAACAAGAAAAACCCGGGCAATATCCGGGTTTTTCTTGTATCGTCACACTGAATTCATCTCAGGGTTTTAAAAGTAGAAAGATGCTGAAATAAATCCAGTATGATGGTTTGATAAAAGAAAAGATGCTATTCCAAAACCTCTTCCACTTTTTTAACCGGAAATTTAGCCCTCGGCTTAAAACTAGCAGGCTTATTATCACCTCCGGTTAAAACGGGTGCTTTCTTTACAGCTTTCTTCTTGAATTTGCGACCATACCAGATTAGAAAGCCGGTTATAGGCAAACTCGCACCTATTAGTGATGCCAAAAAAGCCATTACTTTGCCTGGAAAACCCAAAATGCTCCCCACATGGATATCGTAGTTCATTTTCCTTAATTTGTCGCCAAAATCAGCTTCTTCGTAAGCAATGGAATAAACTCCTTCACGTTTAAATTCTTTTAAAGTGTGCTGATCGAAGGTATAGCTCTGGTTATTGTAAAACTGACCGGTGTTGGGATAAACGATGATATTTATTGTAGCTTTTGCTTTTGAAGTATCAGGAAAATTGTAGTAAAAACCCTGCGATTTTGGATGGCGGCTAATCACTTTTTGCCAGGCCAGATCCATCGCTTTTTGTGGGGTATAGAATTTTCCAACGGCTAAAGAATCAGATTCCAGACGTTGGAAATCGCCCAATTTGTCACCTCCTGAGGTTACCCAATATAAACCCTCACTATACCATTTAATGCCGTAAACCATACCGGTTAAGGCGATAAAAAGCAAAAAGATCAAAGAATAAAAGCCGAGTACATTATGTAAATCGAGGTTTACCCTTTTAAATGAAGCGCCCCATTTAATTTTGAAACTTTTGTCTCGGGTAGATTTGTTCCATTTTTTAGGATACCACCAGATTAAACCTGTAATTAATAAAACGACAAATATCATGGTACCGTAGTTTACTATCGGCCTTCCGATAGCATAAGGCAACCATAAAAAACGGTGACCGTTTAGGATAAACCTAAAAAAATCAACCTCCCCCTTTTTGTGAACCACTTTACTGATTACCGCACCGGTATAAGGATTAATTTTTAAATTGGTGCCCCCTCCACGAAGCCTTTCATCCTTTTTTCCCCTTAAATTTAAACTGATTGCCCTTCCCTGTTGATACTGTGCGTAAGAAGGGATTTTATCCGGATAAAGCTTAAACGCAATTGCACTCAGTTGCGATGGCGTAATTACAGGTTTATCTTGCTTTTCAATTTTGGTTTCTGGCTCCAATAAACCTGTAATTTCTTCATTAAAAACCCAGATACAGCCGGTTATGCAAACAATAAGAACAATAATACCAGATATGAGGCCAAGCCAGAGGTGAAGCCATTTATTGATTCTGTTAAATAGTGAATCTTTAGTTTTTTTCTTTACCGAGGTGGCTTTGTTTACCGTTTCCATTGCGCTGTTCTGTTTAGTTTTTATAAGGTGATATTTGTGACTATTTTAAATGTTGAACAGCAGTAATTACACCGCCCTCTACTTTTAGGCCTCTTGTAGCCGTCGCAGTAGCAGCATCAATTTTATACACGTAACTTGTACCATCACTTAAATTAAAGCCCATATAAGCCAATTTCCCATCTTTTGGCGTGTAGTTGTTCACAGTAACGCTTGAGATAGCAGTTTCGGCAGGAATTCCGCTAACCTTTTTAAAAGTTTTATCAACTACATTTAATACACCAATGGTTTTACCAATTGTGTAAGCACCTTTGTTGGCTTTTAATATTGCATTTACAATGAAGTTATTACCACCGATATAAATCCAGTTGGTAATTACATAACCACCAGATACAGACTCAAAATCAAGAAAATAAGTTAAATCGAACTCAGTGGTGCCCGCTTTAATTTTGGTAATGGCTGAGGGTTTGGTAGAAGTGATTTTAGAATCAGTAAGCACATCTGTGGTTTCAGTATTATCGTCAACAGCCACTGAACTCGAAAATGCATAAACATCTCCGTTTTCAACTATGCCTAATCCATCAGTAAAATATCTTCCGATAAAACTTGTGCGATCATCTTTAATCACTTTCTCTAATTTCATTTCTGGATAAGAATATACAGCTATCCATGCGGTGTTAGGATATTTAGTCCAAAATCTGCTGCCATAAATACAGAAAAATGGTGCATAGACCTTATTTCCAACCTGCTTAATCCAGCTGAAGTGTGCAATTTCTCCATTGTTTGCAGGAGCGGTAGCGTCTAATGTTCCTTCGCCAGATATTAACAGGCTATTGGTATTTACTTTATACCAGCTTGCTGTTGGAGCGGCTAAATTTCTAGGAATTTTAACCAACAACAGATCATCGTTAACCGGCGCAAAAGCCTGAACGGTTTCAGTCTGAAAATTAGAAATCTTATTTAGTTTACCCGCTAAAATATTATAAGTGGTTACTGCCCCCGGATTTCCCTGTCCGTAAAGCATGCTGAAAAACTTATTGTTGTGCGTAACATAGTAGCGGTAAGTTCCGTCTTGTTCCACTCCGTTTCCAGCGGTGGAGATGGTACCTTTTTCCAGATCGCTTGCCGTAAGTAGATAATCGGCTACACCAGTAGAGGCTACCGGTGTAACTGCCAGTATAAAGTTTCCAGGATTTTCTGGAACACTTTCGCCTTCTTCTTTTTTTGAACACGAGGTAAGTACAGCAGCGAAAGCTAAAGCTATAAACGCCTTGGTAAAGTTTGTTTTCATATTACTTTATTTGTCTATTTAATTATTGATTTTAATTGATGAAATATCTCAGGTTGAGGTAAAATGCCCGACCAGGTTTTTGAAGACTAAAATTGTCGAAGAGGTCGGCATTGGTGATATTTTTGGCTTCTAAACCAATATTGTAGCGACCTTGCTTTAAACTGTACACAAAGTTTAAATCGTGATTGAGCTGCTGGGGGATCACTTTTTTATCAGCAGTGGCTCCCTGACTTGGCCAGTACAGCCAAAAAGCATGTACATATAATAAGTTATAACCGATAGATAAGTTGTTACCCTTATGGCCCACATCTTTCAAAGAAACAGAAACATCTCCGTTGCCATACAGGTAAGGGATGTTAGGCATCTGATCCAGGTACACGTTGCTTACATTGGTAAATTTTTGGCCTGTACTTGGGTTAATTTCGTATTTCTGAAGATTTTTAAGGCTCTGATAAGTAACTGTGGTACCAACACTTAACCAGTTTTGATACGAATATCTGACTTCAGCATCACCACCTAGTGTTCTTACCCCGTCGCGGTTATCTGCAACAAGTTTCGATTGATTTTGGTTCAACCTGTTGTAAATAAAATTGGTTGCGTTGCGGTATATACCATTGGCTGTAATAGAGAAGTTATGCTCCTTATTTACAGAGAAAGCGTAACTAATTCCTAAATTAAAATTATCGCTTTTCTCGGGTCTTAAACTTGGGTTGGCATCCTGGTTCTCTACATCACCAAAAATCTCCTGTGCTTCGGGCATACGGTTGGTAAGTTCGTAAGATGCTTTTAGCTGTGTGTTCCGGTTAATAAAGTAGGTTACTGCCGTACCATAGCCCAATCTATCGATACTATTTTTACCAGCATCGCTGTCATTTCCGTTAACGTTGCCCTGATTGATGTATTTCCCAAATATAGTTGCACCCCATTTATCTTTTACATCGAAGTTATAGCCAAGCCCCAGCACATTTTTATTGGTTTTCTTCGGACGCTCGTAATCTGCATTGGTGGGATTTAATTCATCACTACCCTTTCGATTAAAAGTGGTAAATACATTACTTAATGCTACTGATTGATTGTCGTCTATTCTGTAGTTTAACATGGTTGTTGCCAAACCATTATTGTTTCTGTATTTGTATAAACTCCGGGAGCGTTCTCCATTTGTTCCGTTGGGTTTGCTGTTTCCATACCAGTCATATCTAACATTTAAAGTATCTATATTTTGTTCATTACCTAAATTGTAGTTGGCATTAAGAGTTACATCCAAACCTTTAATCAGGTTTTCTTTCTTATATTTTAAGGTGGGCATTAAGATGTTCCCCCTGCGGTGCCAGCCACCAAAAACTGAAACCATTCTAGCCCCGGTCTGTATTTCTTTATAATTTCGGCCCACAGTAATCCCAAGCAATAGTTTATCTGCATAGCTCTTACCCACTACACCTACATTAGCGATTAAAGTTTCGTTATGATAGGTATCGTTAAACCTCCTTAAAGAGGCAACAGGCGCATAAGCTCCGGTGTAAATATCAGAGGCTTCTACATTTACCTTATAATTGTTATCCGAATAATTCTGGAAGGCATTTAATTGAAATGTTAAACCCTTTGTCGAAGTAACTGCCGCATTAATTACGCTTCTATGCGTATTAAATGATCCAAAAGAATAAGACACATCAACATAATTGCGGTAACGATCGCCGGTTACAATGTTGATGGCGCCGCCTAAGGCATCAGAACCCAACCACATCGGCACCACGCCCTTATACACCTCAATCCTATCGGCAATATTGATGGGAATATTGTTGATCTGAAACGATGATCCAAAATTATCCATGGGAATACCATCAATAAAGTACCTCACATGATTACCAGAAAAACCGTTTAGTGAAAGGTTAAAGTTCGATCCAACACCTCCCGATTCTCTGACACGTATACCTGCAACGCGATCTAAAGCACCAGAAATATCAAGTGTGGTATTATAAAGTTTTTTGGCATCAACAGCAGTTACATTAAAAGCTTGCCTATTCACTTCCTGATTGGTGGTTCTACCGATTACATTAACGGTTTCCATTTGCTCAGAAGATTCTGACAGGCTGAAATTAAAATTTCTGACCTGCCCATCGGTAATGTTAATTTCCTTTTTTTGTGTTTTAAAACCAATTGCAGATGCCTGTAAGATGTAATTGCCCACAGGAATATTGGAAAGTTTAAAATTTCCGTTCTGATCTGTTAAAGTACCATAATTGGTTTTATGTAGCTTAACAGTGGCCCCAGGAAGCGGTTCACCGTCACTGGTTTTAATTTGCCCAGAAACACTCGACGATCGATTTTGGGCTGAAGTAAAAATTACACAGGCACATAGTATGCCCAATAGCAAAATTTTCCTAATTTGCATGGCTTTTAATGGAGATTAAAGGTGAGCCGGATTTCCGGTTTTGCCACACGGGTCCGAACCGTGTGGCTTTCTTATCTGCGGCAAACATACTCACTATTTAGATCAAGTCCAAATAAGAATTGATAAATATTCCGTGGTTCCATCCCGAATTAGCATCAAAATAAATGTAGTTTCCTGAGTAATTGACCTTTACCAGAATCAGAGAATAGCCAAAAAGCTTAAAACTCTTTTGCACAAAGACATGTTATGCATATACAACAAAAACAATGTATATGAAAAAGTTAATTTATGTAATGGCCGTTTCTGTCCTGGCCTTTCAGGCTTGTAATAGTGGAAATAAAGATGCCAAAGAAAGTGCCGACAGTTTAAACATGGCAAAAGATACCACTACCAATACATCAGCCACCGGAGGAATTGCCGTTGATGAAGCCGATGCCAAATTTACTACGCAAGCAGCTGTTGGCGGTATGGCTGAAGTGGAATTGGGAAAATTGGCCCTCGAAAAAAGCAGTAATCCTCAGGTTAAAGAATTTGCGACCATGATGGTTAAAGACCATGGTATGGCCAATACCGAATTAATGGCAATAGCGAAACAAAAAAACATCACGCTTCCAAGTACAGTTGATGATGACCATAAGAAAAAAATGGACGATCTGAGCAAAAAAACAGGAGCAGATTTTGATAAGGCTTATGTAAGCGATATGGTTGATGGGCACAAGTCTACATTAAAATTAATGGAAGATGAATCAAAGGATGGAAAAGACGCAGATCTTAAATCTTTTGCAACGAAAACTGCGCCAGTTGTTCAAAGCCATTTGGTAATGATCAATAAAATTAATGACAGTATGAAATAATATTGATAACAGGTTGTATCATCACTAAATTCCATTTTCATTTGTCGGGTTGGGCTTATAGAAAAGTCCTGAAATCGTTTTATACAGGTTCTTCGACAACTAAGAATGATATTTATATTCATGATACAACCATTTTTTATTATCTGGTCTTCTCCCTAAATACCTGATTGATTTCAGGCGATTTATTGGTTATTATCTTCAATTTCTGGCGGAGTATGCCAATCGATAAACGTTTTTCTACTTAGCATTTTTAGATATGGATAATTTCCATTCAGTTGCTTACGTTGTTTGAGTTCATACAAAAAATGGCCACCTAAATCAACAATAATTTTAGCAGTAGCTGAATACCATACGCTGTGGGGTTGTTTCCAGCAAAAAGAATACAGGTTGGAGGTGAGTTTGATTGCCTTCAGTTCCGGATGGTGAAAATTCAGTATTTTAGGATTGGATAATCCCTGTATTACCTCTGCTTTCCTGACCATTGAAAGGTGATCGGAATGGCAGAACTCATATTCATTTAATTTCGGATCATCCACATCCGGCAAATGCTTCAATATTTTAAAGCCTTTAAATTTTTTACCATTTAATACCCATATCAAATTTGGATAAAAAGCTTCCCTACTGTTGAGTTCGGCAAGTGTTATTGGCGAATTTTGAAACTCAATGGTATAACCTGATGGTGTAAATATATCTGCACGGTGAAGATCGGAATTGGCAGCATCATAAAAGGCAACCTCTCTAAATGACGGTGGAAAAGCCAACTTCCAATCCCGGTGCCACACGCTTTCTTTTCGGTAATATTCTTTTTTAAGTGAAGAAATACACTGAACCATTTCATCACCAGGAATATCTTTTCTTATTTCACCATTATCCATTCTCAGTCTACACAATAAAAAACAATTAACTAGGGAGCACAAATTTAAACTAAAATTTTTAGTACACAATTTGATCTTACCAAAAAGGAATATATTTTAAATCATCATATAAAGTTTTCACTCCACGCAACTTTTCCAAAATTCTACATCTTTTATGAAAACAATATTAACATGAAAAATACCCGCTGTTTCTTTTTTATAATCTTATCATTATGTGCTACTCATAATTACGCCCAAACTTCAAAAAACATTTTTAGGAAGGATTTAAAATTCTATAAAGACAGTTTGCAGATTAAACACAGAAATCTTTTTGCAAAACTTTCAAAATCTGAATTTAATGAGATGATGTCCCATCTTGGAGCACGGACAACTGGTATTTCCGCTGAAAAATTTTATGCGGAAATCATGAAAATACAGGATGCATGCCTTAAATTTAAGTCCTAGTCCAAATGAACTGGAGCTTCAGGTATTGAGTCCTGACGGGAAAATATTAAAAGTAAAATTATCTGCCATGCCAAAAATCAAGCAGGTAGATATGGTGTATGTACCTGTTTATAGCAACTAGCAAATATCCATACAGAAAATTACTGGTATGTAATGGAAAAAGGCAATACGTACTTTAATTACAACGCATGCCAGGATGACCCCAAAAGACCATATGATACCTTATTTAAAGAGATTAAAAATCAAAAATCGAACCGCATTATTATTGATTTAAGGACGAACGGTGGTGGGAGCAGTACAGTATTGGAACCCTTTATCGAAATGATTAAAAATTATAATTTAAAGATTTTCGTTTTGATCGGCCGGGCTACATTTTCTTCAGCCATTATGAATGCAATTAAATTGAAAAGAGAAACCAAAGCCATATTAGTTGGAGAAACTACGGCGGGCACCATTAACCATTATGGCGAAGTACGTTCATTTAATTTGCCAAACACAAATTACAGGTAAATTACTCTACCCGGTATTGGGAAAACTGGAAAGGGCACGATGGACCGCTTGTACCCGAAGTTAAAATCGGTAAAAATTTATCCGATTTGTTAAAAGGAAATGATAAGACATTAAACTATGTAATGGAAAACTAATCTGCAAAATCTGCCATCTTAGGATATTTACAACAGCAGCTAAAAATTTATTTAAATGAACTTGAGAGAGATACTTACTAGTGCTTCATTTTATTTGGTCCAACTTGCTGCATAATGATAACTTTGCAAGATGACCATCCAAGAAATACAGCAGTTAGAAGATTTTTTTGCCCAGGCCGGTAAGCAGCAGGTTCCAATTTATCTTAATCAGGCTACGGTAATTACGGATTATGATCATTTCCTGGAAAGTCATTTTATGCCGCTAAAGCTCAATCCTGATGCAAAAGTTAACCTACCGCTTATACACAGATTGAAAATGTTAAAGTTATTGATAGAATCAAATGTATAAAATATCAATAGAATCTTCTCAACTATAACACGAACGTTCAGGAGAGCTGATATTTCACAAATCATTATAAATCAGTATTTCACCTACTTGTATAGCGCTATCCCAACAGACTGTAGCATATTAAGACGTAAATAACTTAACCTACTTTAGTTTTTAAAATAAATATTTCCAACTATATTGGGCATAATTCGTTATTGATATGCATTTGCTTCTTTATTATGACTAAAAATATATTCATTGCTTCAGCCGAACCCTATACGGGCAAATCGGTAATTGCTTTCGGGATGATCAATATGTTGCTGGCTAAAACCCAAAAAGTAGGTTATTTTAAACCGATTATCGCGCAAGACGATCCAAATAAAAAGGATGAACATGTAGATGCCATGTTAAATTATTTTTCACTTCCTGTTAACTACGAGGATGCTTTTGCCTTTACCCGGCAACAAATGCTGCACCAAGCAGAAGATAGTGGCGCAATAATCAATACCATTATTAGTAAATATAAAAAACTAGAAGATAACTACGATTTTACAGTAATTGAAGGAAGCGATTTTTTGGGTGAAGGCATGGCATTTGAGTTCGAATCAAATGCCTTAATGGCCAAAAACTTAGGCGCACCTGTTTTAATAGTGGTATCGGGAAAGAACAAAACAGCAAGTCAGCTTTTTAAATCGGCCATCAACATTTACCGTAACTTCTTGTTGCGAGATGTGCAGGTATTAGGCGTGGTGGCCAATATGGTGAATCCAGAGGAAGCAGACCGTATTAAACAAGCTTTAACGAATCAATTGCCTGCCGAATTACTTATCGCCGTTATTCCTACTGAAACAAGCCTGCAAAGTCCAACCATGAAAGAAATTACTTTGGCACTAGGTGGTGAGGTACTTTTTGGATCCGAACTATTGGATAACCAGGTTGATAATTTTGTGACCGGCGCTATGATGCTTCCTAATTTTTTAAGGCACATAAAAGATAACCTGCTTATTGTTACCCCCGGCGATCGTGGCGATATCATTATTGGTGCACTTCAGGCCAATTTATCAGCCAATTACCCAAAAATTGCAGGTATTGTGTTAACCGCAGGCAGTTTACCTGATGAGCCAATTATTAAATTGATTGAAGGTTTGCAAACCATTATTCCGATTATAGCGGTTAAAAAAGGAACTTTCGAAACCACAACAACCATCGGTGGTATCCACTCCAAAATTACAATCGAAAACAAGAAAAAAATTGCAGTCGCAATAGAGCTTTTCGAAAAATATGTCGATATCAAAGCGCTTGATGATAAAATTATCACTTTCAGCTATCAGGGCATTACCCCACATATGTTTCAATACCAGTTGGTTAAATGGGCCAAACGTGATAAAAAACACATCGTACTGCCAGAAGGAAATGACGAACGTATTTTAAAAGCTGTGGAGAAACTCATTACCCAGGATATTGTAGACATCACGCTCTTAGGCGATCCAATCGAAATTACCAACACGATTAAAAGACTTGGATTAAATCTGGACGCCAATACTCTAAAAATCCACAACCCAGGTCATTCATCTCATTACAATGATTATGTAAATACCTTACATGAATTACGCAAAACCAAAAATGTAAACCTCGAAATGGCCAGAGATATGATGACCGATGTATCTTACTTCGGAACCATGATGGTTTATAAAGGTGATGCTGATGGAATGGTTTCGGGAGCCGTTCATACCACACAGCATACCATCAGGCCTGCTTTACAATTTGTTAAAACGAAACCAGGTGTATCGGTGGTTTCATCCATTTTTTTTATGTGCCTACCAGAACGGGTGGCCATATTTGGCGATTGTGCCGTTAACCCCAATCCTACTGCCCAACAATTAGCTGAGATCGCAATTTCCTCGGCAGAAAGCAGCTCCAAATTCGGCATTGAGCCACGCATTGCCATGTTATCTTATTCTTCCGGTACATCTGGCGAAGGTGAAGATGTAGAACGCGTAAGAGAAGCCACTGCCATCGTTAAAGCAAGGCATCCTGAATTAAAAATTGAAGGGCCGATACAATATGATGCTGCCGTAGATCCACTTGTAGGTAAACAAAAATTACCAGGCTCTGAGGTAGCAGGAAGAGCAAGTGTGTTGATCTTCCCCGATTTAAATACCGGCAACAACACCTATAAAGCCGTACAGCGAGAAACCGGGGCATTGGCCATTGGCCCAATGTTACAGGGTTTAAACAAACCCATAAACGATTTAAGTCGTGGTTGTACAGTAGATGATATCTTTAATACCGTTGTAATTACAGCGATCCAGTGCCAAGACATTTAATATGAACATTTTAGTAATCAACTCAGGGAGCAGTTCCTTAAAATACCAGCTTTTTAACATGCCAGAAAAAGCTCCGGTTTGCAGCGGTCTGGTAGAGCGTATTG
>Ga0065714_10064477_pt1 | contig 56475 bp, 33 predicted proteins | sample MisRhiReplicate2_FD_59101 | JGI IMG/M metagenome (GOLD analysis project Ga0065714, IMG submission 59101) | Miscanthus rhizosphere microbial communities from Kellogg Biological Station, MSU, sample Rhizosphere Soil Replicate 2: eDNA_1 v2... | ecosystem: Host-associated > Plants > Roots >...
CAGATGAACGCAGGTTCCGATCTGCGTTCATCTGCGCAAATCTGCGGCTCACATGTTAATATTCGCATCTGCAAGCCATCGTTTACTCCGTGACAAAGTAAAGGAGCCCATCCAAATGTTCAAGACGTTACGTGCGTCTCGTACGAGTCTCATTCTCTGCCTGGCCTTTGCGCTTAATCTTTCGACGACACCGAACCAAGCTCAACAAACTCCGGCGCCCGCAAAACAACCGGACCTGCTGAAGCCGTTGCAGTATCGCAGCATCGGTCCTTATCGCGGAGGCCGGTCGGCGGCAGTTGCCGGAGTCGCTTCGCAACCGCTTGTTTTTTACTACGGCGCGACGGGTGGAGGCGTTTGGAAGACCACGGACGGCGGCATCAACTGGGAATCGGTCAGCGATGGCTCGGTGTTTGGCACGGGTTCTGTCGGAGCGATCGGAGTTTCTGATGCCGACCCGAACACGGTTTACGTGGGGATGGGCGAGTCGCCCATTCGCGGCAACGTCTCGCATGGCGATGGTGTTTACAAATCGATGGACGCGGGTAAGACGTGGAAGCGCGTTGGTCTCGAAGACACGCGACAGATCGCGCGCATCAGGGTGCATCCAAAGAATCCCGACATCGTTTACGTCGCGGCGTTGGGCCATGTTTGGGGACCAAATGAACAGCGCGGAGTTTTTCGTTCGAAGGACGGTGGGAAGACCTGGGAGAAGGTCCTGAATCGCGGAAACAAAGCAGGCGCGATCGATCTGATTATCGATCCTGGTAATGCAAACACGCTCTACGCGGGTTTCTGGGAAGTCTATCGCAAGCCGTGGACGCTCGAGAGTGGTGGCCCGGGAAGCGGTATCTTTAAATCGACGGACGGTGGAGACACGTGGACCGAGTTGACGCGAAACACCGGTTTGCCGCGAGGAACGATCGGGAAAGTCGGAATCGCTGTCTCGCCTGCAAATCCTGATCGAGTATGGGCCATTGTCGAGGCTGAAGAGGGCGGAGTCTTTCGTTCAGATAACGGCGGCGCTACCTGGACCAGAGTCAATGAAGAGCGGCGGCTGCGCCAGCGCGCGTGGTACTACACGCGCATCTACGCGGACCCGAAAAGCGCCGACACTGTTTACGTTTTGAACACCGGTTTCTACCGATCGAATGATGGCGGTCGCACGTACACCGCCATTTCAGTGCCGCACGGCGACAATCACGATCTGTGGATTGCCCCGGACGATCCGAACCGGATGATCGAAAGCAACGACGGTGGCTCCAATGTTTCGTTTAATGGCGGGCGGAGTTGGACCGAGCAGGATCAACCGACGGCGCAGTTTTATCGCGTCACTCTCGACAACGATTTTCCATACCACGTCTACGGTGCGCAGCAGGATAATTCAACCGTTCGCATCGCCAGCCGGACAACCGAAGGTGGAATTGGTACGAGCGATTGGTATGACGTTGGTGGCGGCGAGTCAGGCTGGGTTGCTCCTTCTCCAAAGGACTCGCAGATAGTTTTTGCCGGTTCTTACGGTGGCTTGACGACCCGCTACGATCACCGCACCCGCCAGCTACGCGACGTCAACCCTTATCCAAACAATCCGATGGGTTCCGGAGCCGACGTATTGAAGTACCGGTTTCAGTGGAACTTTCCATTGCTGTTTTCGCCGCACGATCCGAACACGCTCTATTGCGCCGCCAACGTGCTGTTTAAATCGACAGATGAGGGAAGCAGTTGGCAAATCATCAGTCCTGACCTGACGCGCAACGATAAAACGAAACAGGGCTCATCCGGTGGTCCAATCACCAAAGACAACACCAGCATCGAGTACTACTCGACGATCTTCACGGTCATGGAATCGCCCGTCCAGGCCGGCATTATCTGGACCGGGAGTGACGATGGACTGGTGCATGTATCGCGCGACGGCGGAAAGAATTGGTCCAATGTCACGCCGCCGAGCAGCATCATGCCGGAGTGGATTCAGATCAACTCGATCGAAGCGTCGCCAAACGACCCGGCTACGGCGTACGTTGCTGCAACCATGTACAAGTGGGACGACAACAAACCGTATCTCTACAGGACCAGCGACTATGGTAAGACGTGGAAGAAGATCACAAATGGAATTCCCGACACTGCCTTCACGCGCGTCATTCGCGAAGATCCAAACAAGCGTGGACTGCTTTATGCCGGAACTGAAACGGGAATGTACGTCTCGTTTGATAATGGCGAACACTGGCAGTCGTTGCAGCTTAACCTGCCTATCGTGCCCATCACCGATCTGGCGATTCAGAAACGTGAAAAGGAACTGGTGGTTGCGACACAGGGGCGAGCGTTCTGGATCCTCGACGACCTGCCGGTGCTGCACCAGTTGATGGATGCGGGTGGTTTGAACGCGGTCGCAGAAACGCGGCTCTTCAAACCGAAGGAGAGTTATCGTCTGCCTGGAGGCGGCGGCTTTCCGCTTGGCCCAACGGCGACAGTCGGCAGAAATCCTGCGAATGGAGTCGTCGTTTACTACTCGTTGAAAGCGAAGCCGGCGAGCGATCTCGAGCTTGAGTTTCTGGATCCGGCAGGGAAGTCCATTCGAAAGTTCACCGCGCGAGTTCGTAAAGCAGGTGAGGCCGAATCGGCACCGACGCCAGCGCCCGCTCCGGCCGGCGAAGGTTTCGGCGCACCGCCGCCGGTGCCTGTGCCTGCAGAGGTTGGGCTCAATCGTTTCGTCTGGGACACGAGATATCCGGACGCAGTGCGCTTTCCCGGTATGATTCTGTGGGCGGGAGAGACTCGTGGTCCTAAATTGCCGCCCGGAACTTACCAGGTCAAACTCACCGTCGATGGCAAATCCTCAACGCAGAGCTTTGAGATCAAACCGGATCCACGTTTGACTACAACGCCGGCGGATTATGCAAAGCAACTCGAATTAAATCTGAAGATTCGCGACAAGCTGACGGAGACTCACAATGCGATCATTCAGATTCGCGATGTGCGAAAGCAGGTAGAAGATCTGCTGAAACGTGTTGCGGGCCAGCCGAACTTCAAAGTCATCAACGATGCCGGCACGGCGCTGAATAAGAATCTGACCGCGGTTGAGGAGGCGCTGTACCAGACCAAGAACCAGAGCAGTCAGGATCCTCTGAATTTTCCGATCCGGTTGAATAACAAACTCGCGGCGCTCGCGGGGGTTGTCGGGAGCGCTGAAATTGCGCCGACGGCACAATCGTACGCGGTTTATGATGAGCTGGTGACGCAGATCGACGCGCAGTTGCAGAGGTTAGCGCAGATCATGAAGACGGATGTGCCGGCGTTTAATCAACTGGTGCGCGATCAGAACATTCCGGCGGTCGTCGTGAAGCCGCAAAATACCAATCCGTAAGTAATGCGTGAAAATCCGTGGTAAACATTAAACGACTCGCAGAAATAACCAACGCCACCAAGCTTACCGGTGATGAAACACTGATCGTCGCGGATGTAAGTCACGATTCGCGCCGTGCCGGTAAAGGCACTCTATTCGCCGCAGTGACGGGAGCGTTGTTCGATGCGCACAAGTTTGTGCCGCAGGTAATGGCCCAGGGTGCGGTTGGAGTGTTGTCTGAACGTCCCGCGCCGGAAGACTTCACCGGCGCATGGCTTCAAGTCGCCGACGTTCGTTGCGCAATGGCGCTCGCTGCCGCGGAGGTGCAACACCATCCATCCCGCGAACTTCAACTCGTTGGCATTACGGGCACCAATGGCAAAACAACCACCGCTTACTTGATAGCCTCAATTCCCGAAGAGGCCGGCGAGCCGGTGGCGATGACCGGCACGGTTGAATACCGGCTCGGCAAGGAACGATTCAAAGCAGATCGCACAACGCCCGAAGCTCCCGACATGCAGCGACTATTGCGACGTGCCGTGGAAATCGGATGTCGCACGGCAGTGATGGAGTGTTCTTCGCAAGCGATGGATTTTCATCGTTGTGACGAACTGGAATATGCAGTTGCGGTTTTCACGAACCTCACGCGCGACCACCTTGACTATCACAAGACAATGGAAAACTACTGGTACGCTAAACAGCGACTCTTCGACGGTCGTTTGGGAACGCGGCCACGAACTTCAGTTATCAACGTCGATGATCCTTACGGTGTGGAACTAGCCACATCCCTGGAGAAAGATGGTCTACGCGTGATTCGTTATGCCGTTAAAGCGGAGGCGGATGTAACTGCTCGCGATCCCCAGTTTTCGCTGAACGGCATGCGTTTTCGACTCGCGACACCCGCGGGTGAACGCGATTTTCAGTCACCGCTGGTTGGCCCACCGCACATCTACAACACCCTCGCTGCGGTCGCGAGTGGATTGGCGCTTGGTTACGAGCTCGATGTCATAACCGCGGCTCTGGAGAAATGCACTGGAGCGCCTGGTCGTTTTGAGCGAGTCGCGCATGAGGGGAATTTTTCGGTGGTAGTCGATTACGCGCATAGCGACGATGCGTTGTTGAATGTGTTGCGCACGGCACGCGAGGTTGTGAAGGGGAAGATCATCACCGTGTTTGGTTGTGGCGGTGATCGCGACCGCTCGAAGCGTGCGCCGATGGGGGAAGCGGCAGGAAGTTTGAGCGACGTTGTGATCCTTACCTCGGACAATCCGCGCACTGAAGATCCCGAGCAGATTTTGTGCGACGCTGAAGAGGGAATTCGAAAGACCGGGAAACCGTATCGAAAGATCGCCGATCGGACGGAGGCCATTTACCAGGCGATCTCGGAAGCGCAAGCTGGCGACCTCGTCTTAATCGCGGGCAAGGGACATGAGGATTATCAGATCATTGGCCGTGAGACGTTTCACTTCGACGACAAAGAAGTAGCAAGGGCGGCATTGTCTCAGAGATGTTGAGGAAAGTTTTCCCGCAAAGGCGCAAAGGCGCAAAGGAAGACACAAAGTTTCTTTCAACTCTTCCTTTGCGCCTTTGCGCCTTTGCGGGAGTTTGTTTTTCTCTATTGTGGACGACTTCCGCGACTCAGCGCTCGCCTCAACCCTACGGTCCACCCGCACAGATCGCCACCATAAAAAACAAATCTGTAACCGAGAGCAGCGGCCTGGTCGCCTCGCGTACAACGCCGGGCGCTTATTGGACCCATAACGATTCCGGCGACGGTCCCTTCATCTATGCCTTCGACACTCGCGGTGATTCTCTTGGCGTCTTCCGAGTGGCAGGCGCACAGGCAGTTGACTGGGAAGACATTTCAATCGGGCCAGGACCACAGCGTGACAAGCCGTACCTATACATTGGCGACATCGGAGACAACGATGAAAGGCGTTCTGAGGTAGTTGTTTATCGAGTCGCAGAACCAATCCTGAATAATCGCAAGTCAACGAGTAGCCGCCCCGAAGTAACTGAACCAGCCGAAGCCATCCGCCTCCAATACCCGGACGGCAAGCACGACGCTGAAGCTCTGCTCGTACACCCGACCAGCGGCAACATTTACATCGTCACTAAAGTTGTGCTTGCGAACCCTGTAGTTTATGAGGTAGCGGCGCCGTTCACTTCAGGCAAGTTGATCACAATGAGACGAATCAGCGAAATCAGGATACCGAGTCTTTTTGGCGGTGTGATCACCGGCGGCAGCGTCTCCCCTGACGGGCGCCGCGTTGCGCTTTGCGACTACTTTCAGGGTTATGAGTTAGTGCTGCCTTCCAGGGCCACGAACTTTGATGACATTTGGAAACAAAAAATGATCGGCTTCGATCTCGGCAAGCGCGAGCAAGGCGAATCAATCGCCTACCGCCTCGACGGCAAAGCCCTCCTCGCCACAAGCGAAGGCAAACAACCCGCCCTCTTTCAAGTCGAACGCAATTGATGTCTCTTGCTTGTTTTTGTGGCTGACTTCGTAGAAGATTGCTCCTCAAAACACGACTTAATGGTACCTTACGGCTATGATCGAATTACACCCAGAAATCCTTAAGAAGAACGGCAAGAGCGAGTTTGTAATACTGCCGTATGAAGAATATCAAGCTCTGCAGGAGCTACTTGAAGATTATCAGGATCTGCTCGATTTGAGAGCTGCTAAAAGCAAGGAGTCGTGCAAACCTTCCGTGCCGCTCAGCGAGTTGAAGGACCATCTCGGTCTGTAAGCAGTTCCCCAACGCAATCTCTATTTTTCCGTTTTTAATCGTTGTTGGTTTTCGCCGGCTCTTGCCTGCTCTGTAATAACCAATAGACAGGTACGCCAAGAAGGATCAGTACGAGGCCGATGGCTGACTGGCGGGGTGAGTTGATGATGGTCATCAAGATTAGAAATGTCGAACCGATCAAAAACAGGATTGGCACGACCGGATATCCCCAGGTGCGATATGGCCTCTCCGCATCTGGTTGGCGGCGGCGGAAAAGAAAGATGGAAGCAGCGACCATGATGTAGAAGAGTGTCAAGGCGAAGATTGCGTAATCAGTGAGCGTGTCGTAGGAACCAGAAAGTGCCACCACACACGCCCAAATGCACTGAACAACCAGAGCTCTTACGGGCACATGAGTGCGCGGCGACACGTACGCCAGGCTTTTGACTATCAAACCATCCTTCGCCAGCGCGTAAGGAATGCGTGCTGTTGCCAAGATCGATGCGTGCAGTGCGCCAAACGATGAAGTCATCATAGCCGCGGCCATGAGCGTTACGGCGACAGAGCCGAGTAACCTTCTCACTACCTCGGCTGCCACAGACGAAGATGCCGGTACGCTTGCAATTTGCGTCGGTGTCAGGACATGGAAATAACTGAGGTTTACAAAAAGATAGAGGCCCATCACGACAAGACCGCCGGCAATTAAAGCGAGAGGAAGATTGCGTCCGGGATTCTTCACTTCGCCGGCAAGGAAAGTGACGTTGTTCCAACCATCGTAAGCCCAAAGGGCGCCGATCATCGCCGCGGCAAATCCGGCGAGTCCGCCAGTTGTGATCGCCACTCCTTCGCAAGCGCCACCGGAGTTTGCCAAACCCAGATGGCCCCAATCACCACTGCTGTAGAAGAATGCACCGAAGCCGACACCCAGCAACAGAACGATCTTCATTCCGGTAAGCAAGCTGGCCACACCGCCGCTGACGCGTACTGCTGCACAGTTGATCAGCGTTGTGATGATGATTGCGGACAAAGCGACGAGTTGCAATCGACCAAACGACAGAACATGACCGCCCGGTAGTGTGTATTGAAAATACTCGTGCCTCAGTGCTCCTTCGACGAGATCGTTGAGAAAGATCGCAAACCCGACGGCGAGCGCAGCGGCTGAAGCGGTGCGCGCGATCAGAAATTGGGTCCAGCCATAAATAAAACCAGACGGCCGGCCATACGCGTCGCGCATGATGCCATACTCGCCCGCCGCGCGCGGCATCATCGCGAGTAGTTCTGCATAAGTCAGCGCCCCAGCGAGCGCAAGAAGTCCAGCGATGACCCAGACAATCAGCGCCTTGCCCGGTGTGCCGACATTGCATGTCATGACACGGGCTTTCAAGAAGACGCCGGTGCCGATGATGTTGGCGACGTTGACTGAAACTGCGCCGATCAAGCCCAGGCCGCGGATGAGTTGTGTGTGCTCCGTGCGCATCGTTTATTTAGCCGCAGATTACGCGGATTGCCGCTGATTAAACAAATCGCGTGAGTCAGCGTAAATCTGCGGCTAATATCCTGTATCGTTCGTAATCAGATCTTCATAGGTATCGCGGCGTCTGATCAGGTCCGCGGTGCCGTCTCTGCGGATCAAGACGGCCGCAGGCAAGGGCCTGCCGTTGTAGTGAAACATTTGCGCCAGAGAATAGGCGCCGCAGTTGAGCAGTGCCAGCACCTCGCCTGGACCAACGTCTTCGGGGAGTTTGCGATAATCGGGCAAACGTCCTTCGCGCTCGATGTCAAAATAAACATCGCCAGAATCACAGAGAGGACCGGCCACTTTGTAATCTCTCGCGTATGGCGCGCCGGCGCGCGAAGCGGAGATCAAGTGGTAGTACCACTTGTAATTATTCATCGAGAGCATGATGTTGTAGCCGGCGTCGGTCAGCAGCCAAACGTCGCCGGTTTCCGGACGGCTCTTGATATTACGCACGGTAGTCAACACGAGACCCGCATCAGCGATAATGCTGCGGCCCGGCTCCAACAAGATCGTCACCTGGTCCAACAAGTGTTCGGCGTTTGCTGCACGCGCCGACGCGCGCGCCACGCGCAAGGCTTCGCTGAGCACTGCGGCAGGCTCGAGTTCGGCGCCTAACATGTCACGCTCGTGTTCCGGAAGTTGATCTGCCTGTGAACGATCGCGCAAGTAGTTCACCGGAATGCCGCCGCCGAGATTGATGTGCTCAAGCGTGTGCCCGGTTTCACGATGAATCGTTACCAGGTGTTCCCACATGCTCTTGAATGCTTCGGCGAACGGTTCGACGTCGGGCGTCTGTGAGCCGACGTGAATGTGAATCCCGCATACCTTGACCAGGTCTGGATGCTCAAGACCGCGGCGAAACGCAGTCAGCACTTCGGATGATGAAATACCGAACTTCGACGTTAGCAGCGCAGTTTGTAAACCGAGATGTGAGCGCGTGCCGATTTCCGGCACGAGACGCAGGGTGATGCGAGCCGGCGGTACTTGTTCGCCACTTCCTCGCAGACGTGCGACAGACTGTTCCACCAGCTCAATCTCGTAAATCGAATCGACGTTGATGGCGTAAATTCCAGCGCGCACGGCGTCGTCAAGTTCGTCATCGCATTTGCTGGTGCCGTTGAAAATGATTTGGTCCGGCCGGAACCCGACCCGCAGAGCTTTGAAGAGCTCGCCGCCACTATTGACTTCGACGTCGATGCCCGAGTCCAGCACCACCCTGAGGATCGCCATGTTGGAGTTTGCCTTCGATGCGTAGCAAAACTTGATCGGGCGATCCACTGCGCCGGCAGCGCGTTGTAAACGGCTGATGTTGTCGCGTATGCGACTCTCGGAAAAGACAAAGAGAGGCGAGTTGAATTTCTTTACCAACTCGAGCGTGTCCACGCCGTTAACAGTCAGATGATCGTTGCTAACTTCGAGGTAGCCCGGAATGGACCAGGCGGGACACAAAGTTATGATCGGCGTCATCAGTGTTAATCTGTGGATTAGTTTGAACGAACGAAGCTGTAACTCAACGTGCCGCTAACTCTCACCGGCTCTCCCATCAACAGCGTTGGCGAAAACCTTGCTAAACGAGCTGCATTGACCGCGGCAGCGTGCAGATGCTGCGGACCAGAGATGGCACGTGCTTCGATGACGCTTCCTTGTTCGTCAACAACGATGGCAACCAGCACCACACCATTCGCTTCACCAGGAGGAACTTCCGGCGCCGGCAAGTAGATGGCTTTTCCATTCAACATGCCACCTGAGATTGGGCCGCGTTTTGCGTTTGGCTGTCCCGGAGCTGCCGGTTGAGTGTTCGGAGCGCTGGGCGTGCTCGTCTCTGTATTGCCTTCTGTTGCAGGGGGCTGGCTAGACTCACCCTCCGGCTGGACGCGATTTCGTGCGTTGGCGTCGGGAGTTTGCCCGGAAGCATCAGAGCTCTGGTCACTATTAGTAGACGCGATTTTTGGTTGCTCTGTCTGTCGCTCTGGCAATTCAAACGAGCTGAGAAATTTTTCCTCCAGCGCGTCATCTTTTTTGTTGTTGAGCGCAACGATTGCGTAGAAACGTTTTCTTGTGACAAAGGCGTTTACTGATCCGCTGAGGTCGCCCATCGTGAGCTTATACGTTCTACCTGTATAGCCCTTGAACGGGCGACTGGTGACCAGAATAAGTTTGGCAAGGGTCTCTTTGCCCCGAACCTTTGGTGGGAAAAAAGTCTTGAACGCGTCGATGTAGGAATTGAACCTCGCGAACTCTGTGTACTGCGCAGGGTCCGATTTGATGCCGCTTAATGAAGTAATGGCGAGAACCGGTCCGGCGGATGATGTCGCCATATACAATCGGGCCTTGAGTTCCATCTTGTGATACGGGAATGTAGTTGACTCCGTGGTCGGGTTTTTCGGCATGGAGACGGTGAATTCTTCGCCTTCAGGACTGAGTGTTTCCCATTCAGTCCAGACGTCCTTTTGGGCTTGCGCCGCGAGCGGCAGCGCCGTCAAAAGAACCATCGCAAGCGCCAAATGTAAACGACGAAAGTGCATGTCATTACCTCCTCGGTTTTGCGTTGACCACGTGCGGAGCACTGTCAAGTGTGAAATTAACCACAAAAACACGAAGAACACAAAGGAACTAATTAAAATTTTTGTGTCTTCGAGTCTTCGTGGTTGGGCTCATACTTGTGCGCTCTTCGCCTTCTCCATTTCTACCAAAACTCTCCGAAGAATCTTTCCGGAAGGCGACTTGGGGATCTTATCGACGAATTCAAGATACCGGATCCGCTTGAATGGCGCGACTCTTTCCGCCACAAATTCGAGAATTGCTTCGGGCTCAGCCGGCTCGCGCAACACAATGATTCCTTTTGGCACCTCGCCTGCTTCCTCGTCGGGGTAGGGAATTACGGCCGCGTCCGCCACGCACGGATGCGTGAGCAGCACGGCTTCGAGTTCTGCGGGTGGAACCTGCAAACCCTTGTACTTGATCAACTCCTTCGCACGATCCACGATGAAGAAGTGTCCGTCTTCATCCGCATATCCAATATCGCCGGTGTGAAGCCAGCCTTCGGCATCGATGGTTTGCGCGGTCGCGTCGGGCCGGTTGAGATAACCTTTCATAATCTGCGGACCGCGCACGCAGACCTCACCTTTCTGTCCGGGACCAACCGGTTCGCCACTTTCGAGATCGATCACTTTACACTCTGTGTTGGGCGCGGGAACGCCAACCGAACCAAACTTACTGACCAGCGGCGGCGCAGGCGATGAATGAGTTACCGGACTCGTTTCAGTCAATCCATAGCCCTGCCGAACGTTACATCCTATCCGGTCCATGCACGCGCGCGTCAGTTCTTCGCCCAGCGGTGCGGCTCCGGAAAAAATAGTCTTCAGACTCGGAACTTTGTAGTTATCAACAATCGGATTCTTACTCAGACTCAATACAATCGGCGGCACCAGGTGCGCAAGGCTCACCTCGTATTGCTCAACCATCTGCAGGAACGATTCCAGCTCAAAGCGCGGCATCGTTACAATCGTAGCGCCGCTGTAAAGGCCCATGTTCAAGACTACAACGAGACCGTAAATGTGGAACAGCGGCAGCACGCAGATCAAAGTGTCAGTCTCGTTGAAATAGCGGAGTCCTTCCATCTGGCGGATGTTGGCGACCAGGTTGTGATGCGTCAGCATCACGCCCTTCGGGAGTCCAGTTGTGCCACTTGAATAGGGAAGGGCGACCAGATCTTCGAGTGGATCGATCTCGACCTGCTCGGCGCGTCCATTATCGATCAACAGTGAATCAAATGAAGTCGCGCCTTCCGCCGATCCGAATACAAAGAGTTCTTCGACACCGATTTTGTGTGCTTCGTTGGCCTTTTCAGCACAGGCGGGCACCGTTACGAGGAAGCGAGCGCCTGAATCTTTGAGCTGGTGAGCAATCTCCTGTTTCGTGTAAAGCGGGTTGATTGGCGTTACGATTCCACCTAGAGTCGCAGCAGCATGAAAGGCAATGGCATACTCGGGACAATTTGGACTCAGGATGCCGAGGACGTCGCCCTTCTTAAAACCGCGTTCGGAAAGGTTGTGGGCCGCGATGCTGATCGATTCGGCCAGTTGCGCGTACGTGATTGTCCTGCCGCTTGGACCATCGATTAGCGCCGGCTTGTTGGCAAGTTCCCTGGCGCGGTGTAAAACGAAAGGCGTAAGCGCAGTTTTCGGGATCGAAACGTCAGGATAGGGGCCTTTGATTATCATTCGGTTATTATCGAGAGCCAGCCACAGATTACACAGATTTCACTGATCTGAAAAGAGAAACAAAATGTCTCCAACCGGGAATCGTCCCCTAAACATCGTCTGCCTTGCGACTTACTTCAAGGGCGTTGATTTCATACGTGAATGCAAAGAGCACGGCTGCGGTGTTGTTTTGATCACGAAAGAGAAAATGCTCGGGGAAGACTGGCCTCGCGAGAGTCTCGACGACCTGATTGCGGTGCCCAACGATGCCGGCCCAGCGCTGTTCATCGATCTGCTCGCGTTCCTCGCGCGCAAAGCCAAAATAGATCGAGTGATTGCACTCGAGGAGTTTGATGTTGTCACTGCTGCCCTGATGCGCGAGCACTTGTGCCTGCCCGGTTTGAGCGGTTCCGGCGCGAAGATCTTTCGCGACAAGCTGTCGATGGCCGTACATAGCCGGCGAGCGGGAATCAATGTGCCTGAGTTTGTTCCCCTCGTGAATGCTGAGGAAGTCGATCAGTTCATGAAAAGTGTGCCTCCACCCTGGATCATCAAGCCGCGTTCGGATGTTTCCGCCATTGGAATTCGCAAAGTAGAAGAAGCTGGAGAGGTGTGGCGCGCGATTGATGAAATGAATGAGCGTCAGAACCTGCGCGAGCGCGCGTCTTATTACGTGCTGGCGCGTTTCATTCCGGGCGAGGTATTTCACGTTGACTCTGTAGTCAACGACGGCAAGGTTGTTTTCGCTGGAGCCAATCAATACGGACGTCCACCGATGCAAGTGGCACATCAGGGTGGCGCTTATATTTCTCGGACGCTGGAGCGTGGCTCACTGGACGAAAAGACACTCCTCGACACGAACAAGAAATTGATTCGAGCGCTGGGCTTGGAGCGTGGGGCCGCGCACGCGGAGTTCATCAAGAGCGAGGCTGATGGAAAATTTTATTTTCTCGAAATCGCGGCGCGAGTCGGTGGCGCGTACATCGCTGACGTACTCGAAGCAGCATCGGGCATCAATCTCTGGCGCGAGTGGGCGAGGTTAGAGATAGCGGACGGAAAAGCACCAACGAAGATCAGACCATTGCGCAAGGAGTATGCAGGAATAATATTGTCACTTGCCAAACAGGAGCAGCCCGACACGTCTGCGTACGTGGACGAAGAGATCGTCTACCGGGTTAATAAGCGACATCATGCGGGATTGATCGTTCGCGCCCAACGCCTCGAGCGCGTCGATGAGTTACTTAACGAATACGGCCGACGCTTTGCGGAAGACTTCGTCGCCGTCGCACCGCCACCGGAGAGACCGGAGTAGGGCCACAGATCGACACGGATGGATACGGATCATCCGTCTATTATCCGCGTTAATCTGTGGCTGATGTTGGTTGTAAATACTTATCCAGCCAGTCGAGCACGGTGTGGTACCAGAACTGGGAGTTTTGTGGTTTCAGCACCCAGTGGCCTTCATCCGGGAATATTAACAGCTTCGAGTCGATGCCCTTGCGCTGAACTGTCGTGAATAGTTGCAGTCCCTCGCCGATCGGCACGCGATAGTCCAACTCGTTGTGAATAATCAATATCGGGGTATTGAAGTTCTGTGCAAACTTGTGCGGCGACCAGCGGCTATACGGCGCAGGTGTTGGGTTGGTCCAGGGCGCTCCCTTAAACTCCCAGTCCACGAACCATAGCTCTTCGGTCCCCGTGTACATGCTGTCGAAATTGTAAACACCGTCGTGCGAGACCAGCACCTTAAACCTGAATCGCGGATCGTTGTTGTGACCGAGAATCCAGTTCACCATGTACCCACCATAACTGGCCCCGGCGGCGCCAATGCGATTTCGATCTATAAACGAGTTGCGGCGTAGAACGTCGGCGACTCCGTTCATCAGATCGACATAAGCCTTGCCGCCCCAGTCGCCGCTAATCTCATTCACAAACTGCTGGCCGTACCCGGTCGATCCACGAAGATTCGGCGCGAACACAACGTAACCTGCATTCGCGAACACTTGCGGGTTCCAACGGTAGCCCCAGTTGTCGCTCCACGCGCCTTGAGGTCCACCATGGATCAGCACAGTCAAAGGATATTTTTTACTCGGATCGAAGTTCGTCGGCTTTAGAATATAGCCGTGGATCTTCTTGCCAAGTGCTCCGGTCCATTCCACCTCTTCGGCAGGCTTCAGATTCGCGCGGCTCATCAACTGCGAATTCACGGAAGTCAATGCGGTCAATCCCGAGCCGTCCACGTTTGATCTGTATATCTCTGCGGGTGATGTCATCGAACTGGACGCGAACACAAACGTTTTGCCGTCGGGCGTAATCCGAAGATTGGTGGCGGAAACATCGGCCACGATCTTCTGCGGCACGCCGCCGCCGGAAGGAATGCGAAAGATCGGACTCTTGCCGCGCTCGCCGGCAGTGAAGTAGATAAACTTCTCGTCGGGCGAAACAACAAGCTCTTCAACCTGCTGATCGAATCCCTTTGTTAACTCGACACTGGCGCCCGTGGCGCGGTTATAGGCCATCAAACGCCAGCGATCGGCTTCAAAACCGGGAGTCGCCTGGGAACGGTACAGGATGAACTTTCCATCTCGCATGTAGATCGGCCCCGCATCGTAGCCGCGGTTTTTGACAGTAATGTTCTTTGCTGGTCCACCAGCTAGAGGCATTACGAAGATGTCGCTATTAGTCGAAATGGCTTCGACCTTGTCCGGGTTGCGCAGGAAAGCGATCTCAGACGAGTCGGGAGAGAATGCATAATCGACGCCCGAACTCGCGGCGTATGGCGGTGAGTCAAAGTCACCGTTTGTAAGCTCTCGTGCCGTGCCACCTTTACTCGAAACAACAAAAACGTGAGTGCGCTTCACGTCGCGCCACTCATCCCAATGCCTGTAAAGCAGACGCGTGATGACGTGGGCTTTGACCTTGTTGCTTTCTGCCTGCTCGGCCCGTTTCTTATTGCACTCGTCGTTGTTGCAGTCGGGGTAGACGTCTGACGTGAACGCGATCCACTTGCCATCGGGCGACCAGACCGGCGCCGCGGCGTCGGTCGAAATTTTCGTGATCTGATCTTTGTGATCGCCGTCACTGTCCATCACCCACACTTGGCCGCCGGTGGTGTAGGCGATCTTTTTTCCGTCAGGAGACCAGCGAGGCGCGGTTGACGAACGATCGCCATTCGTCAATTGCTTCATCCCGCCACCTTCGATCGACGTCACGAAGATTTGCGTCACCACCCGGTTTGCGTCGAAATTGACGTCGCCGGCGGTGAAAGCAACGTGCTTCCCGTCAGGAGAAACCTGCGGATCGCCGACTCGTCGCACTTTGAGCAGATCTTCAATCGTGTACGTTCGATTTTGCGCGACGGCGAGCGAGCATAGACCAACCAACAACAGAGCAATGACAGCAACAAAACGCTTCATGGAGCTTCCTCGAGCGGATGGATTTTGAATCAATTGGGAAAGCGCGAGTATTATTGCACCAACCGCTAAAATGAGCCACAGATGAACACGGAGAAACACGGATCGGCAAATCAAAAACTATGATTCGTCGCATCATTGTAGCTTTAGTGAGACTGGCGCTCAGGATTTACTTCCAGCGTATTGAGGTCACGGGTCTCGAACACGTTCCACTCGAAACCCCAGTCATTTTCGTACTCAATCATCCGAATGCCCTCGTCGATCCAGTGTTCCTGCTATGTCTCGCTCCGCGACGAGTTTCGTTTCTCGCCAAGGCGCCGCTGTTCCGGATGCCCATCATCGGTTACCTGGTCAAGGCACTCGACTCACTACCCGTTTACCGCAGGCAAGATGAAGGTCAGGACGTGACGAAAAACCAGGAGACTTTCGTCGCCGCGCGGAAGCTCCTGGCCCGCGGCGGAACAATCGGTATCTGCCCGGAAGGTATTTCTCACGATAAGCCGGGCTTGCAGCCGATTAAAACGGGCGCCGCGCGCATATCTCTGGCGGCAGTCTCAACCGGTGAAGTATCAAATTTGAAGATCGTTCCAGCCGGACTCTACTACACCTCAAAAACCAGGTTTCGTAGCGATGCCTTGCTCTACTTCGGCGCTCCGATAGACGTCGAGCCGGTAAAACTCGAACCTGACGGTACACCTCCACGCGAGGCTGTACGCAAACTGTCGAGCCAGATTGAAAGAGCACTTCGCGACGTGATCCTGGATGCAAAGCAGGAAGAAGAGTTACAGACGACCGCGCGTGCCGAGCGAATCTTCTCGTCCGAGCCGTACGAAGGTGTTAGCGACAGCTTGAAAGACGAGTTGCGCTTACAGCAGAGATTCATCAAGGCGTATCCGGTTCTCCAGGCACGCCAACCTGAGCGCCTGCGCAAGCTCGAGCTTCGCATGATTCGTTTCGAAGAGGAATTAAAACAGGCAGGCGTTGATCCGGAAGAGCTGTCGCCGCCCGGCTCCACGTTGAGAGTGTTCGCGAGTATCGTGAGGAGGTCGATTTTATTCCTGTTGATGCTTGGACCAGCAGTAATCGGGGCTGTCGCGCATTACCCGGCTTACAAACTCGGCGGCCTCCTGGCTACGAGACTATCGCGAGACTCAGAAGACGTAATCTCGACAGTCAAGATCATCTCAGCCATGCTGCTGTTTCCATTAACCTGGATCATCCTGACGATTCTCGGCTTTGTGTTTTCCGGCTGGCTAGCCGCCGTGTTAGCCCTGATCGTGATTCCGTTCTCCGGTTATGTCGCGATTGTTTTCTTCGAAGAGCTGGAGAAATCCGTGGCCGGCCTGCGTGTGTTGACCTTCTTTTTGCTGCGAAGACGTTTCTTTGTCAGGCTACTGGCTGAGCGAAAAGCTATTCGGAATGAAATCATCGCGCTCGGCAAGGAAACTCCGATAGCCAGTGAGTGAATCGGTTAGCTTGAGAAAAAGGGGGAATCTTCGAGCGCGGAAGAGCGACTTACTTCTTACGTGCCTTGCTGCTCTTTGACCCCTTGGAGCCCTTGCTCGTAGATTTTTTCTTACTGCCACCTCTACTACTACTGCTGCTGGACCTGACCGATCTTCCCTTGCGGCCTTCGCTTCTGAGTTTTCCTGCCTCCATCAGTTGCTCGTAAGCTCCACGAACAACATTGCGTGCGACCTTAAGTGTGTTGGCAAGTTCGCGTTCGCTCGGCAACAGACTTCCCGCCGCTAACGCGCCTGCGTCAATTAATGCATCCAGTTGTTCCCGAATCTGTCGTGTCATCGACTCCGGTCGTTTTCGGTTGACACGAACATTGAGTTTCGTCGTCGCCACGTTCTTTGACTCCCTTCAAGATCAAGTTTTCTCTTATGGGGGTTCGTCAAGGATTCTATGCAGCGACAATGTGAGTGTCAAACAGTTTTCCTGCGCGTATGAAAAGGTTAGACCACCGTGAACTTGTCGTGATAGTGCGGGCTATCGCGAAGGCCCAATTAGACCATGCTTGCGCAGGATTTCGACCGTACGGTCCAACGGGAGCGCCTCGACCGTATGTCCCCTGCCGGTGGTCGTAGTGGCCCTAAATAGAGAGTTATAGATTGCTTCTTCCGTCGCTTCGATTGCGGCCAGGAAGAGTGGTGACATGGCGTCGTTAGCGAGTGTTTTGAGATTGCGGGCCATATTTCGCTCGCTTTGGTCGAGAGCTTTGATCCGAACATCGGCGGCCGTCGAAAACGCGATGGCGTAATCGCCGCTGCCGTTACTTCCGGCAGCCCCCGTTCGGGCAAGGCCCATGACCGCGCGCGCGGCTAGACGGTTCAGGTTTCTGGCGTCGAGTGGGGCGTCAGTCGCAAGCACGATGATAATTGACCCATCCGGACTGGATGGTTCCGTGAGTTCGTCCTTTAAATAATAGCGGCCTAGTTCCTGGCCTACCGGAGCGCCGTTGATCGTCAACACTCCGCCGAAGTTTGTCTGCACCAGGACTCCGACCGTGAAACCACCCAGCCGCTGAGGAAGTTTGCGTGATGCAGTGCCGATGCCTCCCTTGAAGCCAAACGCGACCGTCCCCGTTCCGGCTCCAACCGAGCCTTCCGCCACGGGGCCACTTTTAGCGCCTTTGATCGCCGCCAGGACATCGTCACGCGAAATGTGACGTCCGCGAATATCGTTGAGATAGCCGTCGTTTGTCTCCGCGACCAACGGGTTGATTGACTGGACCTTGTCGTTTCCGGGCAGCGACAGCATGTAGTCGATTACGAAGTCGGCGACACGAGGCACGCTCAAGGTAGAGGTCAAGAGTATCGGCGTTTCGATCTCGCCCAACTCATTGACCTGGGTCGAGCCGGCAAGTTTGCCAAAACCGTTGCCGACAAACACCGCTCCGGGAACTTTCTCCTGAAACAGATTTCCGGCGTGCGGGAGAATCGCGGTAACACCAGTACGAACATTGTCACCACGGACCAGGGTCGTGTGACCGACCATCACACCCTGAACGTCCGTGATCGCGTTGAGTGGGCCGGGGGGAAGGATGCCGACCGTTATTCCAAGTTCACGAGCGCGCGGTCTGTTTTGAGTTTGGGCGGACACTGTAAGAAGAAGAGAGACAATGAGAATCAGAATTAGACTTTTCATCGATCAGCTTAACCTGCGTAGCTGTGGATGGGTTCGACAGGCAGGTTGGCGCTCTGCCAGGCTTCCCAACCGCCCAGGAGCGCTCGTGCTTTTGTCCATCCCGCTTGTCGAAGTTCCTGCGCCACACGGGCGCTGGTAGCTTCGTTTGGTCAAGCGCAGTAGGCAATGAGCCACGCCTCCTTTGGAAGACTGAGTTCACGAGCTTGTTCGACTACATTCTCGGGCGGCATGCGGACTGATCCTTGTGCCTGGGAGTCGCTCGTATTGCGGCTTCGTTCGGTGCGGACGTCGAGAATGATTACCTCCTCGCCCAATTTCTGTAGACGGTCCAATTCTTCGAGCGTGATGGTTTGCGCACCTACTGACTGTTGCGACGCCTCGATAACCGGAAGTGATCGCGTCTCTTTAACAGGCTCAGGCGGTGAAGGCTCTTCGGTTCCACGCTTTCGGCCAATGCGTGTCAGTAACATCGGAGTGGCGCCGTGAATAACCACTGATATCAACACCACGAGAGCGCAGATCCGGAACAGCACGTCGCTGCCTGGAACTCCTGCAAACACCGGCAATAATACGAGCAGCAATGAGCTGAGCCCGCGTGGTCCGTACCAGGCAATCACCAGGCGACCTCGACGATCCACGTTTGAGCCGATCAACGAAACCAGATAAACAGGCACTCGGACCAGTACCGCAAACGCAGCAAAGATCACAGTTCGATGATCGAGTCCTGAGAAGCCGGTCCAGATTAAAGAACTGCCGAACATTACGAAAGTGAATAGCAACAACATTTCCGCCGTCACGCCGCCATACTCGATGAAGCAATCACAGAGTTCCACGTCAAGGGCGGCAATCGTCAAACCTGCGGCAAACGCTGCGAGAAACCCGCTACCGTGTACAGCTTCCGCCGCGGCAAACGCAGAAAATGCAACGCCGAGTGAGTAAAGCGATTCGTAATCGCGTCGTACGCCGATGCGTTTGCGGATCAAGTCGAGTGCTGCGACTCCTATTAATCCGATGGCGATTCCGGCCCCTGGTCCGAGGATAAAAAGCTCCATGCCGAGTTTCGCAAACCCATCGGTGTGATGATTAGCTAAAGCGATGGCGACGACTACGATTGGAAGCAATACTACGTCGTTGAGTCCACTTTCGAGCTGTAAAGCTTGGCGAGTTCCGGGCGAGATATCGCGCCGGCGCAGCAGTCCGCGCAACAGGACGGGATCGGTCGAAGCCAACGCCGCGCCGAGGATCGCAGCAGATGCGGCTGGAATTCGCAGCAGCCACCATGCGACCAAGGCTGTGAGTGCGGCGACCGCGATCGTTCCCGGCCCTAACATCCGAAATGCGAGTGCGGCATGTCGTTTTACTTCGGAGATGTTGAGAGCAACGGCGTCGGTAAAGAGAACGAGGGTCAAACTCAGCGTGGCCACAACGCGCAGGACCGGAGATTCGAGGGTGATATCGAAAACGCCGAGTCCTGACGGTCCGAGCGCCGCGCCGATACAAATAAAAACGGCGACCTGCGGCAAGCCGGTCCTATCGATCAGGCCAGAGAGCAGCGCCGACACGACAATCACAATGCCGATAATCGCGAGACCTGTAACCAACGAATCTCCCATCGTGGGGGCATGGTAACGTATTTGGTATGATAATTTCTTCTCTGCGTACCTCTGCGTGCCTCTGCGCCTCTGCGGTAAAACAATTCTTTCGCGCATATTAACCGCAGAGGCGCAGAGGCACGCAGAGATTCGCAGAGAAGAATTTCACTTGACAGAATCCATCACATGGCGTGAGATAACGGGCCGAGTAACCGCCTTTTCAAAACCGACAAGTAAGGACCGCCAATGAACCTTTCACTACTGGATTGGACGGTAATCGCCGCTTATTTCCTTTTCAATCTCGGTATAGGTCTCTATTACGCTCGGCGCGCAAGAGGCAGCACCAGCGAGTTCTTTCTGTCGGGACGCAACGTGCCCTGGTGGCTCGCCGGCACTTCAATGGTTGCCACGACCTTCGCCGCCGACACGCCACTCGCCGTCACTGGCTTCGTTGCCAGGAACGGCATCGCGGGCAACTGGCTTTGGTGGAACTTCGTGATGAGCGGCATGCTCACCGTCTTTCTTTACGCGAGACTTTGGCGTCGCGCGGGTGTGATGACTGATATCGAGTTTGCGGAGCTTCGTTACTCAGGCAAGCCGGCTGCGTTCCTGCGTGGCTTTCGCGCTCTGTATCTTGGCCTGCCGATCAACTGCATCATTCTCGGCTGGGTCAACCTGGCGATGGTGAAGATTCTCGAGATCACGCTCGGGGTAACTAAAAGTGGCGCGATCCTGATCGTGATCGGAATGTTGCTGTTCACTGCGTTCTATACAGCGATTTCGGGCTTGTGGGGCGTGCTGGTTACTGATCTATTTCAGTTTGCACTGAAGATGGCAATGGTGATCGTTTTGGCGATTCTCGCAGTCAATGCTGTCGGCGGAATCGATCAGTTGAAGCTAAAGATTGGCGCTATGGATGCGGCGAGTGGATCGGGCTCACGCCTCGCTTTCTTTCCCGAATACGATTCGATCTGGATGCCCGCGATCACGTTGTTTGTATACCTTGCAGTGAATTGGTGGGCCACCTGGTATCCCGGCGCTGAACCGGGCGGCGGTGGTTACGTCGCTCAACGCATCTTCTCCGCGAAAAACGAGAAGCACGGACTGCTGGCGACGCTCTGGTTCAACATCGCTCACTATGCTTTGCGTCCGTGGCCCTGGATTTTGACGGCGCTCGCTTCGTTAATTCTTTACCCGCAGCTCGTCGATAAAGAATCCGGTTACATCAAAACTTTGATGGATCCAGGCGTGTTTCCAACTTATTTGCGCGGTTTCATGTTGGCGGCATTCGCGGCCGCGTACATGTCTACGATCGGCACGCAACTAAACTGGGGCGCGTCGTATGTAATCAACGACTTCTACCGGCGCTTCGTGAAACGTTCGGCCAACGAGAAACACTACGTTATAGCTTCTCAGGTCGTTACGGTGTTGCTGATGATCGTGTCGCTGATCGTGACGTTTTATATGGAATCGATCGGCGGAGCGTGGAAATTACTGCTCGTCACCGGCGCCGGAACAGGCACGGTGTTGCTGCTAAGATGGTTCTGGTGGCGAATAAACGCCTGGTCCGAAGTGTCTGCGATGATCTGCGCGGCCGTAGTCTCGATCTTCCTGCAAGCGGTATTGAAATGGGATAGCGATCGGCCGAGAGACTTTGCTTACCTGATGTTAGTGACAGTTGCGATAACGACTGTTGTCTGGTTCACAGTCACAATGCTGACTAGAGCAGAGCCGTTGGAGAAACTTGTTTCCTTCTATCGTCGCGTCCAGCCTGAAGGACCAGGCTGGAACGGGATTGCGGCCAAGGCAGGACTGGCTGCGTCGCACGCGCAGGGAAGTCTCACGTTGCAGTTCGCGAATTGGATCCTCGGCTGTATTTTGATTTATGGCTCACTGTTTGGTATCGGCAAGTTGATCTTCAAGGAGTGGGGCCTGGGATTCCTGTACCTGTTTGTGGCGATTGTGGCGGGAGTGCTGATCTCGAGGAACCTCTCGCGAGGGGAGATGACTGCGGAGCCACTCCGTCTTGAACATGCCGAAGAACCCGTCTAATGGAAGTTTGGTCTTTGCCGTCGATCTGGGGGGCACACACCTACGAGTAGCTCTCATCGACGATACCGGAGCAATTCGTCACCAGTTGAAGCAGGAGACTCCGAAGGGAGATTCTGCTGAATCAATCATTGCTGCGCTTGTGAGCGCCGCTCAGGAATGGAGCTCCGATCGGTGCTCGATCGTTGCCGCCTCCATAATGGTGCCGGGCGCCGTAGACAGCGAGAAGGCTGTCGTAGTTCAAGCACCAAACCTTCCTTCGTTAGTCAACTTCGGATTAAAAGCAGAATTGGAGCGCAGGCTGGGTTGGCCCGTGTTGCTCGAGAACGACGCGAATGCTGCCGCCGTCGGAGAAATGTGGCTGGGCGCGGCGCGTGGTTGTCAGGATGTAATAAGTGTAACGCTCGGCACTGGTGTCGGCGGAGGTGTCATTCTTGATGGTAAGTTGTGGCGTGGTGCGCATGGGTCCGCGGGTGAAATTGGACATACGACTGTAGATCCGTTCAGTGGGTTGAAATGCAAGTGTGGCAACACCGGATGCCTGGAGTTGTTTGCTTCTGCGACTGCGATAGTGCGTATGACTCGAGAAAGTCTATCCTTGTTTCCTGATTCAGTTTTGCAGACTGGCGAGTTGAGTGCAGTGAAGGTGTACGAAGCGGGACAGAATGGCGATGATCTCGCGCTCACGGTTTTCAGACGGTTCGGAATGTATCTCGGAATAGGTTTAGCGAACCTGATTAATCTGATCGATCCGCAAGTTATTGTGTTGGCGGGTGGAGCAGTGAATGGTTGGGACCTGTTTGCTCCGGAGATGTATCGACAAGTCGAGGAGCGCGCATTTCGTGCGACAGCTCAGCAAGTGAAGATCGCGAGAGCGGAGTGTGGCGACAACGCAGGGTTGCTGGGCGCCGCGCGTTTAGCATTTTGTTTGACAGGATAGAATTCTCATGATTAACAAGCTCTTTCTTAATAAGCTATCCTGTTCAATCCTGAAAATCTTGTAAATCCTGTCACATGTCTTCTGCTCTTGTAATTCATGGCCATTTTTATCAACCTCCACGCGAGAACCCCTGGACGGGTGAGGTTGAGACGGAACCCAGCGCAGCGCCCTACCATGATTGGAACGAACGCATTCACGCCGAATGTTACGCTCCAAATGTTGTCAACTATCCGAACATCAGCTTCAATTTCGGACCCACCTTGCTGACGTGGCTCGAACGCCATCATCTCGATACTTACGAAAAAATCCTGGTCGCCGATAAGGAAAGCGCTGCGCGACGCAGTAGTCACGGAAACGCGATTGCGCAAGCTTACGGTCACGCGATTCTGCCGCTTTGCAATGCTCGCGATCGGGTAACGCAGATCGTCTGGGGCCTCGCAGACTTTCGCTATCGCTTTGGTCGCGAGGCGGAAGCGCTTTGGTTACCCGAGACTGCGGCCAACGACGAAGTGCTCGCGTTGCTCATTGATCACGGGATGCGTTACGTCATTCTGTCGCCGAACCAGGCTCGCGGCAAAGTCGATAGCTCTAAGCCTTATCTCTTTCGACACCCGAACGGATCCGATCGTTCGTTGGCGGTCTTCTTCTACAATGGACCACTGGCGCAAGCGATCGCTTTCGAGAAAGCACTGGCGTCGAGTCGAGGTTTGGTGGAGCAATTCCTTCGCGCCGCCGGGATAGGCGATCTGGTCAATGTAGCGACGGACGGGGAAACGTATGGCCACCATTTTAAGTTTGGCGATCTCTGTTTGGCCCACGCGCTGGAAGTCGAGGCAAAGGAAGCTGGTTTCTGGATCACAAACTATGGTGAGTATCTCGACAGGCATCCGCCGGAAACTGAAACGGAGATCGATAATGGCCCGGACGGTGAAGGCAGTTCGTGGAGTTGTGTGCATGGAGTTGGACGCTGGTCGCGAGATTGCGGTTGTCACACGGGCGGCGAGCCTGGTTGGAACCAGTCATGGCGCAAACCGTTGCGCGACGCGTTGAATTTTCTTCGCGATGATGCCGCGATCAAGTTTGAAAATCTTGGCAGCGAGTTGTTTCGTGATCCGTGGTCGGCGCGAAACGACTACATCGCGGTGATCCTGGACGAACGTCGCGGGCGCGAGGAGTTCTTTGCCCGGCATGCACTTCTCCCGCTCGATGAGACTCGTGCGCTGAAGCTGCTCGAGATGCAACGAAGCGCGCTCTTGATGTTTACCAGTTGCGGGTGGTTCTTTTCCGATCTTGCCGGCATCGAAACGATCCAGGTGATGCGCTACGCGGCTAGAGTCATTGATTTGCAAAAGCAATTGGGGTTCGAACCTCCGCAACAGCATTTTCTGGAGATGATGGCTGAGGCGAAGAGTAACGACCCGGAAAAGGGCAACGGCGCCGATATTTTTTTACGCGCTGCTCGACCCTAATTGTAGGGGTGGCCCTCCGTGGCCACCCGTGCGTGGGATTCAAAGACGGGTGGCCACGGAGGGCCACCCCTACAAAGATGCAAGAGTTTCCGCCTATCCTTGGGGATATTGATCTACACCTGTTTGGTGAAGGGCGCCACGAGGAGATCTATAACAAGCTCGGCGCGCATGTTACGAAGGTCGGCCGCACTAAGGGTGTTGCGTTTGCTGTTTGGGCGCCTCACGCCGCGGGCGTCAGTGTTGTTGGTGACTTCAACGGCTGGGACGGACGTTTGCACCAGATGCAAAGGTTGGGCAATTCCGGAGTCTGGGAACTGTTCATCCCCAAACTCACTGCCGGGCTACTGTACAAGTTTGAAATACACACGGGAAGAGCAGCACCGTTTTTGAAGGCGGATCCATACGCGCAGTATGCTGAAGTTCCTCCAGACACCTCCTCCATCGTCTATTCCTCGAAATACAAATTTCGCGATGCTAAGTGGATGAAGAACCGCGCGGGCAGAGAGCACTTCCGCGAACCTCTTTCAATTTACGAAGTGCACTTCGGCTCGTGGAGACGGAAGGTAGAGAACGGCAATCGCTCTTTCACGTATCGTGAGATGGCTGAGCCTCTCGCCAAATATGTCAACGAAATGGGCTTCACGCATGTCGAGTTTATGCCACTCATGGAACATCCCTATGGACCATCGTGGGGATATCAGGTCAGTTACTACTATGCGCCATCGGCTCGTTACGGTGAGCCCGATGATCTACGTTATCTGATTGATTACCTGCACCAGCATGGCATCGGCGTGATCATGGACTGGGTGCCGGCTCACTTTCCCAGGGACGCGTGGGCCCTGGCGCGCTTTGATGGCTCGGCCTTGTACGAGCATCTCGATCCACGCAAAGGCGAACACCCTGATTGGGGCACTTACATTTTTAACTACGGCCGGAACGAGGTGCGTAATTTCCTGCTCGCGAATGCCCTCTACTGGTTTAAGGAGTTTCACATCGATGGATTGCGCGTCGATGCAGTGGCTTCAATGCTTTACCTCGACTACAGCCGCAAGGAAGGTGAGTGGGTTCCAAACAAGTTCGGCGGCCGCGAGAATCTTGAGGCAATCTCGTTTTTCAAGGAGTTGAATGAAACATCTCATCGCGCTTGTCCCGGGACAATGATGATTGCGGAAGAGTCAACTGCGTGGCCGGCGGTTAGTCATCCGGTCTATACCGGTGGGCTGGGGTTCGATTTCAAGTGGAACATGGGCTGGATGCACGACACGCTCAAGTATTTCCAGACAGATCCTTTGTTCCGTGCCGGCAATCACAATAAGTTGACTTTCGGTTTGGTCTACGCCTGGAGCGAGAACTTCATCTTGCCGTTTTCACACGATGAGGTGGTACACATGAAAGGGTCGCTGCTGAATAAAATGCCGGGCACGACCGAGCAGAAGTTTGCAAACCTGCGTGCGCTGTATGCTTACATGTGGGCGCATCCGGGGAAGAAGTTGTTGTTCATGGGAGGCGAGTTTGGACAGTTGCGTGAATGGACTGAAACAGAGAGTCTGGATTGGCATCTGTTGGAAAAGCCTTTGCATGAAGGGGTGCAGAAGCTGGTGCGGGACTTGAATGAGGTGTATGGACCGGAGAATGCGCTCTGGGACGCTGACGGCGATCCGGCGGGCTTTGAGTGGATTGACGTCGATAACGCGATGGAGAACATCGTCGCTTTCATTCGCCGCTCACGGGACACCAGCCGCGAACTCATCTGCGTTTGCAATTTCTCAGCCGTGCCGAAGAAGGCCTATCGCGTCAACCTTCTCAGCAAGGGCGAGTACGACCTCATCATCAACACCGGCGCCGAAATCTACGGCGGCCACGACAGCACTATCATCAACGGTGCTGACATCGATCTCCCTCCTTTAACCACTCTATGGCTCGCCCCACGAAAATTATTAAAAAAGATCAAGCCACGAAAAGGCACAAAAAGCACATAAGAAAAACCACAGTCAAGTTGGCGATGCAAAAATTTTGTGATGCCACAAGAGTTCTAAGGTTCATGAATGATTTGTATGCGAACCGTTTGAAAACCGATAGAATGATGAGCGGCTTATCATATGTGTTTTTAGTGCCTCTTTGTGGCCCGATATGTATGAGAAGTTCAGTGAACTAGACGGCAGGCATCCCTGGCGGAACGTCAGCCCGGATGGTTATGTTGACTATCAGGCTCGTTACCGTCCGCACGGGCGTGTCCTCTATTTTAATTTTCCTCTCGCGAAAGAGATGGGCCTCATCCCGGCGGACCATTCCCCGAGGGTCAACAAAGATCTCGAACAAGTTATCCTCAACACTTTCTCACTACAGATCATCAACGAATACGATTTGCAACAAGGCAAGAAGTATCCACCTGAAACAATCAAGCCTCACCCGTACATGGCAACTCGCTACCTTCAAACTCAGCATCGCAATCGACAAGGCAAAACTTCCGGCGACGGCCGAAGCATCTGGAACGGCTACATAAAAAGCGATCGCCTAATCTTTGACATATCAAGCCGCGGTACCGGCGCGACGATATTGAGTCCAGGCGCTCAGCATGCGAAGGGACTCGTTGCGACTGGTGACAATAGTTATGGCTACTCCTCCGGGCTTGCAGATCTTGACGAGATGCTCGGCAGCGCCGTCATGTCTGAGATCTTCTACCGCCAGGGAATTCCAACCGAACGCTCCCTGGCCGTGATCGGCTTTCCAGATACCACCGCAATCGGCGTTAGAAGTGCGCCCAACCTGATCAGGCCCGCGCACATCTTTCGCTATCTCAAGCAGGGACGTCAGCAGGAAGTCAAAGCTTCAGTCGATTATTTTATCGATCGCGAAGTCGAGAATGGTTTTTGGCAGGTTCCTTCCGACGCAGAGGGGCGCTATGCGACCGCACTCGATTACTTCGCGCGTTCCTACGCAAAACTGGCTGCGTTGCTCGAAGAAGAGTACATCTTCAACTGGCTCTCGTGGGACGGCGACAACATGCTCGCCAGCGGCGCCGTTCTTGATTACGGTTCGATTCGACAGTTTGCCGCGAAGCATGACAAGTACCGCTTCAAGGACGTCGATCGTTATTCCGCCTCACTCGCAGAACAACGCGGCTGGGCCAGAACGTTGGTCCAGGTCTTCGCGCAAGCGATGGCTTTCATCCAATCGGGTGAAAAAGAAAACCTGAACAATTTCAAGAATGCCGAGTGCTTGCGCGTGTTTGACGATGCCTTCGCAAAACAAAGAGATCAGCGAATGCTTTGGAGAATCGGTTTTACTCCCGAGCAGATCAGCTATCTAATGAACAATGCCCAAAAAGAGATCAGGGACTTCGACCGAAGTTTGAGCTACTTCGAGGATCGAAAAGTCGGCAAGGGAATTGAAAAACTTCCCGATGGCTTTACTCACAATCCGGTGTTTTTGATCCGCAATCTTCTGCGGCTGTTGCCGGCTTACTACGTTGCGCAGACGATCAGCCGCATCGACGACACGAGCGCTTACATGCCGGACGAGATTTTCTGCCGTATCATGGCAGCGTCTTATGTCGGAAAAAGCGACCTGCAGTTGACGCCCGGGAGAGCTGCGCACGTGAAAGATTTTCAGGAATCTTACCTGCGTTTGGTGGCCGTCCTCGGTGGTCCATTCGATCTGGTGTTGAAGACGCTGCAGGAAAGATCAGCGGTGATCAATCATCGCCATCGGATAACCGGCGACGCAGTGACGTGGATCATCGAGGAAGTGATCGCAATGAAAGGCAAAATCAGGACTGACGGTTTGCAGGAAGCAATCGATGCCTTCATCGACTCGCAGGTGCTCATTCCCGGCAAGTGGCAACCCGTCCCTCCCGAAAAACTCAACTCAAACACGCTCAAGTCGCAGTTGCTGCAAAAGATCCAGCAGAACCTCGAAGCCTACAAAGAGTCCATATGATCAATTGGGATGATATTCGCGCGCAGTTTCCCGTCACGATGACAAGCGTGTATCTGAACACGGCCGCTGCCGGCCCACTCGCGGAGTCAACCGCCAGGGCCGGGGCGTTTTATTACGAACAGATGATGAACGATGGCGACGTTCACTGGGACGAGTGGCTGGCGCGGCGCGAAGCAGTGCGCGCGAGGGTCGCTGCTTTTATTAACGCCGAGCCGGAGGAGATCGGGTTCACTATTGATACTTCAATGGGGATGAATCTCATCGTCGATGCGCTCGAGAAGCATGGCGAAGTGATCTCCTGCGATCTCGAGTTTCCGGTCACGACAATCCCCTGGATGCATCGTCGAATTCCGGTCCACATCGTTAAGTCGGTTGAAGGTGTGGCGCGACCTGAAGATCTGCGTGCGGCAATGAACACGCGCACCGGAATTCTTTCAATCAGCTACGTTCAATATTCAAATGGCTTCCGATCGGATCTCGAAGAACTGGCGAGCATCAAGGGGCGTCACGCGCTGGTCGTCAACGCCAGCCAGGCGGCGGGCGCTTTTGAGATCGACGTGAAACGCATGAAGATCGATGCACTGTGCGCGACGGGTCACAAGTGGATGTTGTCGGGCTACGGTTCCGGCTTTGTCTACATCAGCAAAGAATTGATGGCTGCGTCACGCCCACGAGCGATTGGGTGGTTGAGCGTTCAGGATCCTTATGGAGACCGAAATAACGAGGTGCATTTGCGTCATGACGTTTCGGCACGCGCCGAGCTCGGCTGTCCATCATTCGCCGGCATCTTTGCATTGGGCGCTTCGATTGAAATGATGCAATCGATCGGTACGGCGAACATTGAAGCGCGCGCACTCGAATTGAACCGGAAGCTGACGGCGAGATTGGACGAGATTGGGTGGAAGGTTTTATCGCCGCTCGGAAACGAGAAGTTTCGTTCTGCGGAGACGCTCGTGGCCGCGGACAATCCTGCGCAGGTTGTTAGTCAATTAGCGGAAGCAAAAATCTTAGTGACAGAGAAGCCCCAGGGGTTTCGCGTGTCTACTGACTTCTTCAACAACGAAGACGACATCGAAAATCTCATCCACAGATTACACGGATTTCACTGATTCATTTGTGTAATCTGTGGATGGCTTTACTTTTTTTCGCCGCGTTTGCGAAGTTCTTCTTTGCCAGCGCTACGAACTTTTGCATGATCGGCGAATCGTAACCGTTGCTCAACTGCGCGATTCCCAATTCCCAATTGATCTGCGCGCCTTCAATCCACCAGCGGATCAACTTTCCCTTTTCCACGTCTTCTTTCACCGATTGCAACGGCACGATACCAACGCCCATGTCCTCTTCGACCATGCGACGTATCGCCTGCTGCCGGCTGAGTTCCATCGCGACCCGCAGCGTGACTCCAGCCTGCGCAAAAAATTGATCGATCAACCGGCGCGTATTGCCGCCACGCTCGCCGAGGATCAGCCGCTCACCGGCAAGCGTGTAGGCACTGATGGTCTTTTGTTTTGCCAATTTGTGACGTGGCGAAGCGATTGCCACCAGTTGATCCTCACTCAACCGTTCCGTCTTGATGCCGCGCACGTCTACCGGCAGGGAAACAAAAGCAATATCGATTTCTCCGGCGAGAATCTGATCGACCAGCACTTCGCTCGTTCCGGAAGTGACGCCGATTTCAGCCGCGGGGTGCTGCTTGCGCAGTTCTTTTAGAATGGCAGGAAGTTGCTCGGTCAGGACCATGGCCGAGGCACTTCCGATTCGCAACCGGCCGCGTTCAGCACCGGCCAGCTCTGCTATTTCATCGAGTGCCGCATCATGCTCGCGCAAAATGTGTCGCGCGCGCCGGAGAAGCTGCTCCCCAGCCTCAGTGAGGATCACGTGACGCGGCGCGCGTACAAACACCTTCGCCCCGATTTCATTCTCTAATTGCCGGATCTGCATGCTGATTGCCGCTTGCGTGACGTGTACTCGCAACGCACCGGCAGTGAACGTTCCCGACTCCGCAATGGCCACGAAGGCCCTCAATTGTCGAATTTCCACGGTAGGCTCCCGATATCAAGATGGATTATCGTAATAATAAAATCTTTTAGTTTGGATTATAAATCAGCGGCACCTAGAATAATCAATAATGTTCACGCAAAACTCGGTTGTGGGGGTCGATGGTGGCGGCACCAAGACTGAAGCCGTCATCATGGACGCCAATCAACAGGTGATTGGCGATGGTCTGGCTGGACCATCAAACCCACTGCGTGTCGGAATTGCCGGCGCCGCAGCCGCGGTGCGCGAGGCGATCGACAGCGCGTGCGCGTCCGCAAAGCTCCGGCGCGGAGATCTGATCGCGGCAGAGATTGGACTCGCCGGCGCACGCCGCAAAGAGTTGCGTGAGCGCATGCGCGAAACACTCAATCCACTTGGTATCGGTGAGATCGAGGTCGTCACCGACGCTACTATCGCGCTGTATGGAGCGACTGACGGTGCACCGGGTCTCGTTGTCATCGCAGGGACCGGATCGATCTGCTGTGGCATCAATGCGCGCCACAAACGCTTTTGCGCCGGCGGCTGGGGCCCGATCGCAGGAGACGAAGGTGGCGGCGCATGGCTCGCTCGCCGTGCGTTGCGGGCAGTCGCTTATGCGTCCGACGGACGTGGTCCAAAGACCGAACTTACCGACTTGGCCTGCGCGTACTTTCATGTGACCAGCGCGGACGATCTGACCACCGCGATCTATGCACCAACGATTACTAATGAACGTCTGGCTGGGTTCGGCAGAGACGTGGTTAACGCGGCGAAGGCGAAGGATGAAGTCGCCTTGCAGATCGTTGCGGATGGCGGCACGGAGCTCGGACGATCGGCCGTTGCGGTAATTCGCCATTTGCAGATGGAGCGGGATCGCTTTCAGATAGCTTATGTCGGCGGCGTTTTCAGAGCAGCCGGCGACTTGATGCTCAACACTCTGCGCGCCGAGGTCAGGAAGGTCGCGCCGCGAGCATTTTTCGAGCCGCCTCACTTCGCTCCGGCCGTCGCTGCCGCTAGAATGGCTCGTGAACGTATCAACCAGATCGCACTCGCAGTTTGATCCAGCCGCCAGATGACCAATACACCCGCGCTGCCAATCACCGAACAAGAGAATCCGCGTTCACAGAATCTCAGTTCACAATCGACAGCGGAAATAGTCGCCCTCATGAATGAAGAGGACGCTCTTGTAGCGAGTGCGGTGAAACTCGTTCTCGCCGATGTCGCGAAAGCCGTTGACGAGACAGTGGCGCGACTCGCGAAAGGCGGCAGGCTCTTCTATACCGGCACGGGGACGTCAGGACGATTGGGTGTGCTCGACGCTGCTGAGTGCCCGCCGACTTTTGGCGTATCTTCGGAGCTCGTGCAGGGGGTGATTGCAGGTGGTTACGATGCGTGCTATCGCGCGGTCGAAGCTTCGGAGGACGATGCAGATGCCGGAGGCGCTGATCTCAGGCAGCGGGGGTTTGCGGCGGGCGACGTTTTGGTTGGAATCGCCGCCTCGGGTCGCACTCCGTATACTGTCGGCGCCGTAACCTTTGCGCGTTCGCTGGGTGCTTTCACTGTTGCTCTAACGTGTGTTCCGGGATCGCCGATCACTCAAGCGGCAGAATTGAGCATCGTTCCCGTTGTTGGACCAGAAGTGGTCACCGGTTCGAGCAGGCTAAAAGCCGGCACGGCGCAAAAGATGGTTCTCAACATGATCTCGACGGCGACGATGGTGCGGCTCGGCTACGTGAGCGGCAACCGCATGTCGAACCTACAAGCGCGAAACATTAAATTGCGCGAGCGCGCTGTTCGGATCATCATTGCCGAAACTGGTTTGGACCAGCAGGCAGCGGCAGCAGCGCTGGAAGCAGCAGGCTTCGACTTGAGAGCCACGCTGGCAATGCTTAAAAGTCAGTTTGACAGGATTACATGATTATCAGGATTGACATGTAAATCATGTGTAATCCTGTAATCCTGTGAAATAAAATGAAAGCTCTCGATCTCATCATCATCTTTGGCTACCTGATCGGGATCGTTCTGTTTGGCACCTGGTTTGGTCGCAGGCAAAAAACCACCAGCGACTATTTCCTTGGCGATCGTTCAGTACCGTGGTGGGCAGTGGCGTTTTCGATCGTGGCCACCGAAACCTCCACCATCACGTTCATCTCGGTGCCGGGCATTGCCTTCGCGCGTGGCGGGAATTTCCAGTTCCTCCAGTTAGTTTTTGGTTACCTGCTCGGGCGAATCGTAATCTCGATCCTCTTCATCCCGTCTTATTTTCGCGGTGAGTTGCTCACGGTCTACCAGCTTCTCGATCGACGCTTCGGCGGCAAGATAAAGATGCTGGCGGCGTCACTCTTCGTGGTGATGCGAAACATCGCCGACGGCATTCGACTCCTGTTGACTGCTATTGTTCTTGCAGCCGTGTACGTTTCGTTTCAACCGGCGGCGAACTCTGAAGCGATCATCATCGCGTCAATAATCCTGATCGGCCTGGCGATGATCATCTTCACCTATTTCGGAGGCATGGAGGCGGTAATCTGGGTCGAGGTGATCCAACTCGGCATCTACATCGCCGGCGCCATTGCCGCTGCGCTAGTCCTCATCGCTTCAATTAACGGTGGACTTGCGACCGCGAAGTCACTCGCAACCCAATTTGGCAAATATTCCGTCTTCGACTTTACGCTCGACTATACGCGGACTTACACGTTCTGGTCAGGACTGATTGGCGGCTGTTTCTTGACGATGAGCACACACGGCACGGACCAGTATCTGGTGCAGCGTTATCTCTGCACCGATCGGCCGCGCAAGGCAATTGTTGCGTTGCTGACGAGTGGAGCGATCGTGCTGGCCCAGTTCATCGGATTTCTCTTTATCGGGGTTTTGCTGTTCGCCTTCTATCACCCGTTTACCGATCCGGCTTATGCGACTGCCGCATCGACGGCTTTCCCGTTCACGGGTGGCGACCGCGTCTTTCCCGACTTCATCACCAAATACATGCCGACCGGGCTTTCCGGCCTGGTGGTGGCAGCGATCTTTGCGGCGGCGATGTCATCTTCACTCAACTCCATAGCCGCCACCGCCGTGAACGATCTCTACAAACCGTTCCGACCGCGCCGAGATGATGAGCATTACCTGAAGGTCTCACACGTGCTGACATTGGTGTGGGGAATCGTGCAGATCGGCGTCGCGCTCGCGGTGCGAAATAAGTCCGGATCGGCATTGAGTCAGGCACTCTCGATCGCTTCGCTGATCAACGGTCCTATCCTGGGTGTTTTTCTGGTCGGCACTTTTCTGCGTCGAGTTAGTCAGCCGCCGGCGTTGATTGGCATGGTGGTAAGCATGGGCTCGATGCTCTACGTATCTCTGGCGACGAAGATTGCGTGGACGTGGTATGTGTTTTTGGGAAGTCTGATCACGTTTGTAGTTGCGTGGGCGGCGAGTTTTGCTTTTGCGCCTTCAGAAGCAATAGGTCCTATAGGTCAGATAGGACCTATACCAGATGAGGATTAATAAATGCATAAGGTGAATCGCTATCTTTCACTGATCATCTTGTTGGCGCTACTGGCGTTGCCCGTCAGATCGCAGGCGCCCGCAAAAGTCAGCGCTTACAAACCCGAGCCTTCGGCGAAGGCTGTGAAGTGGGCCAACGATGTCCTTCGCAAGATGTCGCTGGAAGAGAAGATTGGTCAACTGATCTCCGTCGGGCTCAACGCTACTTTTCTCAACCAGGATTCCGACGCGTACCGCACCCTCAGGCATCAGATCGAAGATGACAAAGTCGGCGGTCTCATTCTTTTTCGCGGCCCGGTTTACGAATCAGTGATCCTGGTCAATCGAATGCAACAGTTGGCGCATTACCCGTTGCTTGTCTCGGCCGATCTCGAAGCCGGAGCGGGAATGCGGTTTGACGATACCGTCAATTTTCCGTGGAACATGGCTGTTGCTGCAACCGGTAACCCGGAATACGCGCGGCGGCAGGGCGAGATAACCGCACGGGAAGCGCGCGCACTCGGTGTGCAGCAGATCTTCGCGCCAGTGGTTGACGTTAACAACAATGCGGCCAACCCGGTTATCAATGTTCGCTCGTATGGCGAAGATCCGGCCGACGTCGCACGTTTTGCCGCAGCCTTCACCGAAGGCGCGCAAGCCGCGGGCGTGATCGCGACCGCCAAACATTTTCCGGGGCATGGCGATACGGCAGTCGATTCACATCGCGGACTGCCGGAGATTAATGTCGGACGCGAGCGCTTGAACACGGTTGAGTTTGTTCCTTTCAAAGCAACGGTGAATGCCGGAGTAGGCGCCGTGATGGTGGGCCATATCGGTTTGCCGCAGATCGATCCAACGGCAGTGAAACCGCTGCCGCAAAACGTGAAGAGTAAGCCGACTGACACTGACGAGGCCGGCGAAATCATCGCAGAGAAGGCGACCATGCCCGCAACGATGTCTCCGGTGATGGGCAATATCCTGCGAAACGATCTGAAGTTCTCGGGAATGATTGTTACTGATGCGTTAAGCATGAGCGGCTTGACGATTTATTTCACGCAGGAAGAGGCGGCTGTTCGCGCTTTGGAAGCAGGCGCCGACATGCTGCTGAAGCCTGCTGACGTTGATGCCTCGTTTCGCGGTGTGCGCGACGCGGTGAAGAGTGGACGCATCACGGAACAGCGCGTCGAAGAGTCGGCGCGGAGAATACTCGCTGCAAAATACGATCTGGGACTGGTGGATGAACGCATGACACCAGTTGACACGATTGACCGCGTTGTAGGCAGCAAAGACGTGGTCGCCCTCGCCACGGAGATTGCCGAACATGCAGTCACTCTCGTTCGCGACGAAGACAAACTGGTGCCGCTGAAAAATCTCAAGCCGGAGTCGCGCGTGTTCAATCTTGCGGTGACCAACGGCGACGATCGTAACTGGATCACCAATGCTTTTGTTTCAAAGTTCAGCCGCAGTGGTGTGAAACTTGAAACAGTTGTGCTTGACGATCGATCGTCAGAGCAGGATGTTCAGAAAGCTATCGAAAAGGCGAAGTCTGCGGACCTTGTGCTTGCTTCGCTGTACGGGCGAGTGCGATCGGGGCAAGTGTTGAGTGTGGGAATACCTGACGCAGGAGCGCGTGCATTGTCGGCGCTGATCGCAGCGAAGGCGCCGATCGTTGGAATCAGCTTTGGCAATCCTTACTTGTTGCAGAGCTTCCCAGGGCTGCGCACGTACATGGTTGCTTACGGTGATATGCCGAGTTTACAGCAGGCAGTCGCGCGCGCGTTGCTGGGCGAGATCGATGTCGTTGGCAAGCTTCCGATATCGCTGCCAGGCCTCTACCCGCGTGGAACCGGAATTCAGATAAGAAAATGAACCACGGATTACACGGATTTAATCCGGATCTGATCTGTGTTATCCGTGTAGTCTGTGGCCGCTTTTAATATGGCATCACGAACTGTCGCGATTCTGGTCATTCTTACTCTGCTCGCGCAGACGGCGTTGGCCCAACTGCCGGTCGCAAAGCCGGAGTCGGTCTCAATTTCAACCGAGCGTCTCGCGCAGATGGACGCCGTCATCAATAACGAAATCTCCAACAAACGACTTCCGGGCGCGGTGGTTCTCGTCGCTCGCAAGGATCGCATTGTCTGGGACAAGGCTTACGGCGCTCGTGCGCTCGAACCGTCGCGTGAAGCGATGACTCCCGACACGATCTTCGATCTCGCAAGCCTCACGAAAGTCGTTGCCACTGCAACAAGCATCATGATCCTGGTTGAGCGTGGCAAGCTGCGCTTGAGCGATCCAATTTCACTTTACATTCCCGAACTGAAAGGCGACGGAAGAGATCGAATCACAATCGAGCAACTCCTCACGCACGTCTCCGGTTACGCACCCGACTTCGATTTACGAGAACGTTGGACCGGCTACGACGAAGCAATCAAAAGACTGATCAAAGAACCTTTGCGAAATCCTCCCGGCAATCGATTCACCTACAGCGATATCGGTTTCATCGCGTTAGGCGAGGTCGTCGCGCGCGTTGGTGGAATGCCGCTCGATCAGTTTGCGCAGAAGAACATCTTCGCACCACTGCGAATGACGAACACCGGCTTTCGTCCGAGTGCCGTATTAAAGACTAGGATCGCGCCCACGGAAAAACGCCGCGCCCAATTGAACTATCTCGGCGACACTGCCGCAAACGCCGGCCCCGAAGCTGATGTTTGGCTGCGCGGCGAGGTCCACGACCCAACCTCGTATCGCATGAATGGCGTCGCGGGACACGCCGGACTCTTTTCCACCGCCAACGATCTCGCGATCTACTGCCAGATGATCCTGAACGGAGGATCGTATGGCGGTGTGCGTGTTCTCGCCCCGTTGACTGTCGCCGAGATGACCAGGCCGCGAGTAGTTTCGAATAGCGGCGCCACGCGCGGGCTCGGTTGGGACATGAACACGACTTTCTCGACCAATCGCGGCGATCTTTTTCCGCTCGGATCGTTTGGCCATACCGGGTTCACGGGAACATCGATCTGGATCGATCCGGCGAGCGAGATGTTTGTTGTGTTCCTGAGTAATCGCGTTCATCCCGATGGAAAAGGTGATGTCGGACCATTGCGTGGCCGGGTTTCATCGATTGTCGCAGCTTCGGTGACTGACACGACCGTTGTCTCGAGTGCGCGCGCGTCGTCTGCGCAGTACTATTCGGGAGTCATCAGCAGTGCCGAGCAGTTTGCCTTCCGTAACGAGGGGATCTCGGAGAAGGTCCTGACGGGAATCGATGTACTCGAGCGAGACAATTTCAAACAGCTCGCGGGCATGAGACTGGGGCTTGTTACGAACCACACCGGTCGTAATCGCGAGGGTCGCCAGACCATCGACGTGCTCAGCAAGGCGCCCGGAGTGAAGCTCGTCGCACTCTTTTCTCCCGAGCACGGTATTCGAGGCGAGGCCGACGAAAATGTTTCGGACTCAAAAGACAATGCCACTGGCCTGCCCATCTATTCGCTGTACGGCGAGACGCGTCGCCCAAAGCCCGAGCAACTCAAAGATCTTGACGCGTTGGTTTTCGATATCCAGGACATCGGCGCGCGCTTCTATACTTACATCTCAACTCTCGGTTACCTGTTGGAAGAAGCGGCGAAGGCAAAGTTGCCGGTGTTTGTTCTGGACCGTCCCAATCCGATCGACGGTGTGGACGTCGAAGGGCCAATTGCAGACAGCGACAAACTCTCGTTCACTTCGTATCACACAATTCCCACGCGACACGGACTGACGATTGGAGAACTGGGGCAGCTATTCAATCAACAGCGAAAGATCGGCGCCGACTTGCGGGTGATAAAGATGGAAGGCTGGCGGCGCTCGATGTGGTTTGACGAGACGAATCTCACGTGGATCAATCCCTCGCCGAACATGCGCAGCTTGACGGAGGCAACGCTTTATCCGGGTGTCGGTCTACTCGAGACGACGAATGTTTCCGTGGGTCGCGGCACCGACACGCCGTTTGAAATCGTCGGCGCACCATGGATCCAGGGAGATAAACTCGCCGACTACTTGAATCAACGTGGCCTACCGGGTGTCAGGTTTGTGCCGCTGCGATTTACGCCGAATGCTTCGGTCTTCAAGGATGTGCAGTGTAGTGGCGTCAACATTATCATCACCGATCGCGCGGCATTTCGTCCGCTGCTCACCGGGATCGAAATGGCGCTCGCGTTGCGGAAGCTGTATCCAAACGATTGGCAGATCGATAAATACCTGCGACTGCTGGTGAATGCCGACACGCTCGAACGTGTGAAGCGTGGTGAGTCAGCAAGGGAGATTGTTGATTCATGGAACGCAGGGTTGCAGGAGTTTCGACGCGCTCGCGCTGCCGCCTTGCTTTATCCGTAAAGCAATCCACAGATTACGCAGATTACGCAGATTTTTTCTGAAAATCGGTGTAATCGGTGTAATCTGTGGATGGTTTTATGAGCTTTGGTCTATCCGTAATCCTCGCAGTTCTTGTACAGGCTCCGCCTGCGATCCAGATATTCATGCCGGGCGGAACCCTTCCGCCACGTCCCATACGTTTAATCTTGACGCGCGACGACGGACGTATCGAGACCGTATTCACCGATACGAAGGGGAAGTTTCAGGTGACAGGCGATCTGATTCGCGACGCTGATTACATAGTCACGGTGGAAAGTGATGGGGCGACGTACGACACCACCGTCGCTACCTTTCGCATCGTACGAGGCACGCCGGTTTACACGACAGTATTCCTGCGGCCCTTCACGGGAAAAGCGAAAACGGCTCTGGGTGTGGTTGATGTCCGCGCCATCGATAAAGATGCTCTCGCTGCTTACGAACTCGGTATGAAGGCGCTGGCTGATGGTCAGACCGAGACCGCCATAGCGCAACTCAAACGAGCCATCAAACTAGCACCGCGATACTTGCGCGCGCTGAATGATCTCGGAGTTCTGTATCTCCAGTTGAACCGGCTGCCGGAAGCGGCCGAGCTCTTTGCGCAGGCAGTAAAGCTCGACGAGAATTTCCATCTCGCCGGCCTCAACCTCGGCGTTGTGTTGCACCGGCAAGGTCACGATAAAGAAGCAGTACAGATCTTGGCGCCGCTGTATGAGAAAGATCGTGCTATGAAAGGTTTGGCTTTGTCGTATGCGGACGCGCTCGTGGGTGTAGCCGGCTTCACCAAAGCAGAGCAGGTGTTACGCGGAGCGTTAGACGAATCGACAAATGATAATGCTGCCCAGGTTAGTCTGCGTTTTAAACTTGGAGTGATTCTCAATCGCCAGGATCGATTTGAGGAGGCGGCAGTAGAACTGAAGAAAGCAGTCACGATTAGCGACACGGCCGCAAACGCCCATCTATTGCTCGGCGCAACCTTGTTGCAACTCAATCGCCTGGATGAAGCTGAGAAGTCGCTGCTTCGATCGTATGAGTTAGCCGGCGCAGGTGCCGGAAGCGCGCAGATGTTCCTGGGCCAACTCTATCTCATGCAACAGAAGCAAGCCGCGGCGCTGAAAGCCTTCGAACAATATCTCAAGGACGTGCCCGAAGCCGCGAACGCCGTTCAGATCAAAGCCGAGATTGAGAAGTTAAAAGCCGCGACAAAGAATTAGCCGCGGATAACACGGATTGTTTAAGAGATCAGCGCTGATCTAAAACAAATCCGTGTTTATCCGCGGCTTATTTACCTGGCGGATCAGAAATTGATCCTGAACTGCCACTCAATCAGTCGTCCACCCGGATCGTTTGTTCCCGAAACCGTGATGTCGCGGTAGGCGGATCGGGTTTGACCGAATGACGTCGAGGCGGCACTGACGCTGCGTATCGTGGCGTCGGAGTCGCCGAGGTAGAAGTTCGGACGATTGAAGGCGTTCAAGAACGAGATGCGGCCTTCAAGGTTTACTTTTTCCGTCAGCGGAATGCGTTTGAGTACGTTGAAGTCAAAACGTGCCGTCATCGGTCCATGGAAAACAATACGTTCGCCGAACTCCCCAGGTGTCAACGGCGGGCCAATGTAAGGCGCGTTGGGATCCAACGGAGTACCAGTTTGACTCGCGAAAGCTGCGATCGTGTTGTCGATCACGTTCTGCGGCAGCCAGTAGACGATGCCACTCGGATCTTTTCGAATGTTCACCATCTTCTGCAGATCCTTCAACGTCATGTTGTGAAGGACCACACCGGAATCAAACTGATTCACCGTGGCGCGACCGCCGCTCGTGAGCAGGGTAGCCGGTCCCGATTGAATTCTCGTCACACCACCAATCTGCCAATTGCCCACCACGCGGCGAACGATTGGATCACTGGAGGCCAGGAACCTTTGACCTGGTCCAAATGGCAGCTCGTAGATGTAATCAAACTTGAGCGCGTGACGCACGTCCCACGGTGAGTAGTCGCGGTCGAGTTCGGGATTACGCAGTGTTCGTGGTTGCGAAAAGACTGACGATGAAGAGACAAAGGCATTGGCTAATGCCGTCCCATACTGGTAACTGCTTTGGAACATAAGGCCATTGGTTAAGCGTCGCCGCACTTCGATTTGCAGAGCATTGAACGAAGTGTCAGTGCCTTGCGTCATCAGGAATGCGCCGCCAGTGGTTTGCGGATTGACAATGAAGAAGTTGGAAACCTTGCACGTTTGCGACGTGGTATTTCCGGCGATGCAATCTGTGCCGGCAGGCAGCGTCGTAAAGGGAACCAGGCCGGCATTGATAAGCCGGTTCATATTGCTCAAGTTGAACGCGATGGTATTCGCCGCCGCGCCTGCTTGTCCCTGGAGTAAGCGTGTGACCATCGTCGAGTTCGTTGATGAATTCAGGCCGACGGTAATCAGCGGCACATTGACCTGTCCAGGCAATCCCTGGTTGCCATAGTTGTCACCTTTGCCGTTGGCTCGACTAATGGCGAGGTTATTCGCCGCGGCTTTGAACTGCGTCAGGAAGCCGTTCTCGAAGATGTTCACTTCGTTTAGATCAAACTGGCGCCACAGGTGTGTTCCGCGCGTACGCACAAAGCGAACTTCAATAGCGGTGTTCTTGTTAAGTTCGCGTTGAAGCCCGAAAGAAAACGACTGCGTGTAACCAGCCTTCAACTTGGCATCGAAATCGTTTGCGCTTCCGGCACTGCCGAACGCGGGCGTGAATGGATACTTGCTCGTGTCTGCCGGCGGAGCGAGGGATGGGAAGTTTTTATTACGAAACAGCACGCTACCAGCGGGGAAGATGCCTGGCGTAAGCGATGGGCTCACATTCAAAGTAACTGTTCCGCCTTCATTTGAGCCGAACATCGCTGTGTAGGCATTGAAGCCTTCGCGGGTGTAGGCGATCGAGTAACCACCTCGTATAACGGTTTGTCCAGTTTCGCCTGTGAGCCGTTTAAGAAATCCTGATTTGAAATCCGGCGAGTAAGCGAAACCAAACGACGGCGCGAAGTCATGATGTCGCGTCGCATAACCCTTTTCACCTTCGCCGAGAAGACGGAACTGAGTCGGCTTACCCTGGAATGCGCCAGGTGAGAAAAGATTGCCGACGCCGGAAATGCCGAAGATTCCATCGTAACCGGTCCTCGTGTAGACGAGATTGTCGTTGACCGGAGAAGGTTCGAATTCCCAACGCAGGCCAAAATTCAGCGTTAGATTGGGCCGGACTTTCCATGAGTCCTGACCATAGAACGCCCATTCGTTTTGATGGTTAAACTCGGTGAAGCCATCGAAGACATACTTCTTCGTGTCGCCATCGAGCGAAGCCGAACGATTGATCGCGCTCACACGTCCGGTCAGAATCGCATAAAGCGATTGAGCGTTTCCCAATTGCGTGGAGTTCGCCCCAGGGAAGCTGGGGTTCGACCCCGTGTTGGTGAAAACGCTGGTGTTCATCGGATCGTCGGAAGTAATTCCGAGTAGCAACTGCGGAACCACTTGCGTACCCGACGCCTGAGTGAAGGAGTTGATGCGTAAAAACGATGCGCCAAAATTCAGAGTGTGAGTGCTCTGGATGAAGGTGACGTTATCCGTCAGACCTTTCGTCGGAGTATTGCGCCGCGATGTGGTGCGGCGATTATAAAACGCGCCTGTGGCGTTGCCCTGCGCACCAAGGAAGGTGCCGGATTGTACGGCGTAACCACCCCAAAAATCGTATAGTCCGGGAGCGAACTCACGCGTGAAAACAGACGTGCCGTTGCCTCCTGAAGTGGCGCGTATTTCGTTGACGAGTCGTTCGTTGATGGTCCAGCGATGGGCCATCACATAGGAGAAAGAATCGCGATAAATCGATCCGGTAACACCGGGTGTACCAATCACGATCCCCTGTCCGGGCGCTACACTGTTCTGACCGTTAACAGCGTCAGGTGTCGAATAGTAGAACTGGTAATTGTGGATAAACTCGAGATGCTGATTCTTCGTGATGTTCCAGTCGAACCGGGCGGTTGGAAAACGGCGAATGTTCGTGCCGGGGTCCTGGAACTGATAATCAAGCCGGTTGAAGTCATTGGCCGATGCGACGCGGCTCTTCAAGGCGCCTGAGGTGTGAACGGCAGAATTTATGATGTCCAGGCCGGCGCCAATCGTGGGATCGATAGTTCCCGGGAAGCCTTTGGAGGCCGCCAGAGTAAGAAGATTGATGGTCCGAACTGTGCCACCCGAATCTTTATAAGTGAAGAGACCCTGGCGGGCTTCGGGCGTGAGCACAAAAATATTTCCCACCGCCGAAAGCGAGCCATACGCTTGCGGCAGCCGAAACTCTTCGTAGTTCAGGAAGAAGAACGCATGATCTCGGCCCTTCAACAGCTTCGGAATAATAATCGGACCGCCAATATGGCCGCCGTACTGTCGCAGAAACAGACTGTCGCGCGGCAACCCATCGATGTTGTTGAAATAGTAATTTGAATTGAATCGCGGCGAGCGATATTGCCAGAAACCGCCGCCATGAAATTCAGATGTGCCGGACTTGGTTACGAAACGAACCTGGACCGCTCCCTCGCCGCCACTTTCAGCGCCCGGGACCGCAGTCGACACGGTGACTTCCTGGACGGCGTCAGCCTTCGGTTGGACCTGGGTGAAGAACCCATCGGAGCTGCGTAAGAAGTTGTCCTGAATGTTCGCTCCGTCGAGCGTGAGATTCACGGATCCTTTTGGCAATCCATTGATCGACGAGGTACGCGGCACGCCCGGCGTTTGCACGCCTGGGAGATTCAGCACCAACTGAAGAGCATCGCGCGTTACGAATGGAAGCTCTGTGATCTGTTTACCGGTTATGGTAGTGGCAACATTCGCGGTTTCGGTTTGCAGGATCTCGCCGCCGCCAGTGATTACGATCTGCTCGTTGGCGCCGCCGGGTTCCAGGGTTGCGTTTGCTGACGTGACCTGCCCGGCATCGACCTTCACGTTCTGGATTACCGTCTTTTTGAAATTCGCAGCCGAGACAGTGATCGTGTACGTGCCGTTGGGCACGGACGGGATTGACCAACTGCCCTCACTGTTTGCTGTGGTAGTGAACGAGGTCTTTGTCTCGTTTTGTAAAGCTTCGACATCGGCTTTAGGCACCAGAGCGCCGAGAGAATCTGTTACTACTCCGGTCAGGCGGCCGCTGGTCGTGACCTGAGCTGAGACGATTAGAGGAAGAGACAGCGCAAATACGAGGAGAAGAGCACCGGTCAGAAAGCGAGCCATGGTTTGCCTCCTAAGGAAGATTGAGTTGTAGTTTTCGTCCGGCCTGAGATGTGTTAGTTACAAGTGCGCAGAGCATTCTATCCGAAAACATGTACACTATTCAAAAATTTGGGGTAAGGCCGCAAATGAACGCGGATGAACACGGATCAGAATCCGTGTTCATCCGCGTTATCTGCGGCCCGGATCCATTTGCCTTAAAACTGCACTTTAAGTGCAAACTGGATCACGCGTGCGGCTTCACCCGTTTGCACGATCGTCTGCGTCGAAGGTGGCGCAACGGCCGCGCAGCAAGTTTGCGCAAACACACTGGACTGAATGCTTGGCGAACCAACGGATGCATCGCGTGGATTGTCGAAGTTTGCATGATTGAAAGCGTTGAACATCTCGGTTCTGAACTGTAACTTCACCCGTTCGGTGAATGAAAAGGTCTTAATGAACCCGAGATCTACGTTCCAATAACTCGGAGCAGTGAAGATATTCCTACCAGCGCCTTCCTGGCCGGGCGCCGGGAGACAGAATGCCTGGCTAAGATCGGCGCCGCAGGTCGTAAGCGTGACCGGCTTGAACAGAACGGGTCCCGCGAACGTTTGCCCCGGCAATTCCTGTAGTTCGGGTTTGATAGGCACCTGGACGCCGGCGCGTGATTCGTGGCTTCCATTTGCGGTGAATGATCCACTGCGAACGGCAAATGGCTCACCGCTCATGACGTTAAAGATTGTGTTGATGGTCCACCCACCAAGGACCTGATTGACGACTCCGTGCGACGAACCGAAGAATCTTCGACCACGACCAAGCGGGACTTCCCAGACCGTCGCACCCGTAAACACATGTGTGCGATCGAAGTCAGAACGAGCCCGTTCTTGACGGAAGTCGCGAATGTCGGTTGGCGTACGCGAATTCGTCGTCGATAAGCCTCCTCCTGATGACGCACCCACCGGATCGACGGATTGATTGTCGATTGACTTGCCAAACGTGTAAGCCAGACTCATACCCAACCCGCTGTTGAACCGTCGCCGCAACGTGAATTGCGCCGCGTGATAGTTCGAGTCACCGCTGTTGTCCAGGTAGGTAATCACGCCGAACTGCTGGTTCGGCCGGAGTCTGAATGCCAGGGTTGTGTCTTCAATTCTTCTGGCCAGGTTACCGATATTATTTACGTTCAGCTCTCCTTGTGTGGTGGTGGAGTTAACAAACGCAGCATTGATACCCGTGACATTTGCCGCGAGCAATGGAATCTGCGCTGCCGTAAACGCGGGAACACACGCAGGTTTAGTGGTGTCGCGCGTGGCGCCACTCGGTAAGCAGTTAGTCGCGCGATTGTTTGCCTGTAGCCTGAGGAACGAATCCAGAATCGGTTCTACTCGGATCTGGTTGATGTCGTAGGCCATGAACAGGCGTTCGCCGCGACGTCCGATATAAGCCGCTTGCATGACGAAACCACCCGGCAATTCTCGCTGAATGCCGAGATTCCATTCGTGGACCGTCGGAAGTTTCATCTCCGGCGCGAAAACTGTAATCGGCGGCGCATTGCTTCTGGTTTGTACCGGCGGTGTGAAAAACGTAGACGGTTTAACTGTCGGCGCTGGTAATAGTGTGGGAAAGCCTCCGGCAACCGTCTTGTTTACGTCCGGCGAGTTAACGCATCCATTCGTGATGGTTGTGAATGGAAACGTGGTGGTGCAAGACTGGACCAGCCCAGGTGTTCTGCCGGCTGCTGCTGTTACCTGGAATGACGAAATCGTGTCGAAAGCAATGCCATAGCCGAGGCGAATCACGCTCTTACTGTTTTCTCCAAACAGGGTTTTCAGAAAGCCCGATTTGAAGTCCGGACTGTAGGCCAAGCCAAACCGCGGACCGATGGCTCCCTTAAAATCGCCTTCATACCAATGGTCGGCGCGGGCAAATGTTACAGCACTGCTGCTTGCAATGGGACTCGTTGCGACAAATACGTTCTCATGCGGTGATGTATTTGCCGGTGGATTGATCTCCCAACGCGCCCCATAGTTCAACGTCAGGTTGGGACGGACCTTCCACTCATCCTGAAAATAGAGGTTGTATTGATCGAGGTTGTGCTTCTCTGCATACAACGTAACGCTATCTCCAGTCTTGAACGGCAGGAAAACGTCGTCCTTTAAATTAGCGATGAACGTTTGGGAAATCCTGGCAGGCAAGCCATAGAGAGTGTTGATTAGGTTTCCCAAGGTGCCGGCATCATTCGATGCATTGATGCCCTGCGCTGCTGCGAACCCGTCGGAGGTAAATGGATTCCGGTTGGCCTGGGAGAACGTCACGGAGGGTGTGACATTGATACCGCCCGGCTGACCGCGCTGGTCAACGTGCCGGTAGAAGCGGAAGTTAATACCACCGCGAAATACATGGGCGCCATGGACCACGCTCAGGTTGTCGAGTATTTGTGGCGTTGTCACCCAACGAGCGGTGCGCGGTGTATTGAGCCATGGTTCGCTGAGGCTGGTGAAGTCGTACGGCGGCACATCGGGCCATGCCGGATTAGCCTCGCCTTGAGTGAACAGGAAACCAAAGCGTCCATAGCCGGCCGTGAGTTCATTAACGACACGTGGCGAAAGCACTCGACGCCAGCCAATCGCGAGGTTCGATGTGCGACGAAATACTTCTCCCTGCGGCGGATTGTTCGGATACACCTGCGGCCGGCCGTTCAGCGGATCGCCTTCCAGCGTGTTGTAGTCAGACCAAAGATAACGAGCAAAGACGCTGTTGTTCTCGTTGAAGTTATGATCGACGCGGACGTTGATTGATGGTCCACGGATCGCGGTAGGAGGGTTCCAAAGAAACGTAGCCGTGTTCAGTCCGTCGCCGGAAGCAAAATTGTTTGGCAGTGGAAAAGAGTTCAGGAGACTCGCCACGGCTGAATCGAGTGGTCTGGCTTGTCCGTTATTTCCAGTTGGTCCGGTTGTGCGAGTGTCGTAGACGCGAACGCAACCCAGACTGGTAGGAGTAGCACAGAGAGGAACAAGTAGTGCTCCTGTGTTAGGGTCCACCAGTAATGGCGAGTTACGAAGTATGGGTGTGGTGCTGCCGCCTGTCCTCACCGGGTTGTTTGGATCCGGAACGAAGTAGCGGAAGATCCCCTGGCGTGCCAGGGCCGTGTAGACGATGGGAATGCCAAACGTCTGATCGATCGGTTGCGTGAAGTCCACGCGGTTGTACTGCCAACTACCAAAAAAGAAGCTCTTGTTTTTCTTAATCGGCCCGCCGAGCTCAAAGCCGTACTGGCCCATTCTGATCACAGGCTTGGGCGTCTTTTGGGCGTTAGCGAACCATTCGTTGGAATTCAAAGCATCGTTTCGGAAGAATCCGAATACCGTTCCATGATATTCACTCGTGCCACTGCGAGTCGCAATGGAAATCGAAGCCCCGCTGTTACGACCTTCTTCCGCAGTCGCGTTGTTTGTCGTGACTTTGAATTCCTGTACGTTGTCAGGATTGATGCGATAGAGGTTTGATACCGGATTCGGCACGCTCGATTCATTTGCCTCGATACCGTCGATGGTTACGTTGTACGCGCGATCGCGAGCACCGTTCACGTGCACGCCGGAACCGGCGCCACCGAATGAACGCTGCACTACGCCCGGCTCGAGGAGCAACAAGGTTAGAGGATTGCGACCGTTGAGCGGCAGGGTTTCGATGGCTTTCTGTTCGACCACATTGCCGATGGTTGCGTTTGCCGTTTGCAACTGCTCTGGACCACCCTGGACAGTTACAACCTCGGAGACCTGTCCGATCTCGAGCACCACATCGACAGTCAGAGGGTTATTGACCTCGATGTGGTTTCCGGTTTTCAAAAATTTCTTGAAGCCATTCTGTTCGACAGTAAGCGTATAGTCGCCCACGGGAAGCGCCTCGAATGCGTAGACGCCGGCTTCCGTTGTCGTTTGTGTTTGCGAAACGTTGGTGGCTTCGTTTGTGATGGTGACGCTGGCGCCGGCAATGGATGCTTGCTTCGAATCGACGACGCGACCAGTGATTCGCGACGTACTGGTTTGCGCGACTGTGTTGACGGCAAACAGTGCAACTGCGACTACGACTAGTAACTTCGAGCCTGACATGGAGAGACCTCCTTATATTTGTAACGGCCAGAGACTGTATGCGAAACCGCTTCAATGGCGGCGTGGAAGGAGCGGTTTGGGAACTACCGCGAACGCCGAAAGAAAAATCAGTTACGAAGGCGGCAGTATATCCCGGCGCAATTTTCCGTCAAGAGTTTTATGGAATTTAGTTTACAGAATTCAGTGCCAAATTCTGTTATCAGCCATTCTTATCAAAGGAATAAGAACATTTAGCTATTATTATTCCAGTTATGGACCTATAATCCGCGTTCTTCTACTCAGAAAAGCTGGATATGAACCACAGATAACACGGATGAGGACGGATTGATCCGTGTCATCCGTGGCCACACCACCATTAGAAGGAGATCTCCCCATGTTCTACCTTAAGACTTTAGTTTGTGCGGTACTTCTTTCGACGTCAGTAGCTCTTGCCCAAACAGTAACCGGAACATTGCAGGGTACAGTCAGCGACGCTAAAGGCGCGGTAATTCCCGGTGCAGACGTGGTCGTGCTCAATGCGGAGACTGGTCAGGTGCGCAACCTCAGGGCAAATGGCGATGGGTTGTACGTCGCCTCATTCTTGCCGCTGGGTCGCTACAAAGTCACCGCCTCTCATACGGGGTTCACTGCCGTAACTCAGGAAAACGTGGAAATCACTCTGAATCAAACGCGCGTGATCAATCTTACGCTCAACCCGAGTGGCGTCACTGAGGCAGTAGTAATTACTGCCGACGCGACTCCGATAAACACGACGAATGCCGAGATAAAAGGTTCACTAAATACCGAGGAGATCCTGGCCAAGCCGACGTTCAACCAATCTAATTTTCTAACCCTGGCGGAGACCTTTACAGGATTTCAAGAGAACCCAACCAGCGGTCAAAACAACCCGACAGCGTCTTCAGGATCTTCGATCAACTTCAATGGCACGGGAACACGCGGTGCGACTTTTCAGATTAACGGAGTCAATAACGACGACTCCTCCGAGAATCAAAATCGACAGGGTGCGTCATTATCGACGATCAAGGAATTTCAGGTAATCACCAATAACTTTACGGCGGAGTTTGGGCGTGGCTATGGCGCTGTAGTGCTGGTCCAAACACTCTCAGGCACTAACAACATTCATGGCGATGTCTACTTTTATCACAACAGCAGTGCGCTCAACGCGGCTGCGAACATATTCACACCCGGTATCAAGAAACCCGTGAATCGCAGAAATCAATACGGCTTTACCGGCGGGTTTCCAATCTTCAAAAACAAGCTATTCGGCTTCATCAGCTTCGACCAGGTGCAGAACAGCGGCGCCGGCGGTTTCACGCGCGATATATTTCTCGCAAGTGAGCGCAACGAGGCAAACTGGTTCAAACAATCGCCGGCTAACGACACTCCTGCGAATCGCGCATTTATCAGATCAGTACTCGAGCGATTTCCCACTTCGCTGACGCCCAACGACCCACGCAGCATACGCACGTTCACGGGACAGGTAGGATTCGATCGACCACTCAAGGATTACACCGGCCGCTTCGACTGGAATCCTTTCAACTCCGATCAGATCACGGGTCGCTGGCAATACACGCGGCAGGTTTTCGACAATGAAGACATTATTATTGGTGAAACTACCAAGCAGAATAATAAGCAGCAGAACATCGGTCTGACCTGGACCCACTTGTTCGGCGCCAGAACTGTTGGTGAAGCTCGCTATGGCCTGGGTCTTCGTACCACTTTGGTAGGTATCAAAGCAGGGAACGATACACCCATCATCCGCTTTACCGGCACGCCGGTCTCCGGTTCCATTATCGGCAACGCAGGCCAGTTTCCAATCAATCGCTGGCAGACGGACCATCAAATTGTTTACAACCTCTCGACTCTGTTTGGCGGTAATCATTTCTTCAAAGCGGGAACGGATATACGTCGCCAACAACTCGACGATGTGGCCGATAGCAATTCACGTGGTTTCTGGAATTTCTCAGCGACGTGCAATGGAGTTACCTATCGCGATCCCAACACGATCAGTGCCGCAAACCCGCAAGGCATCGCTTCACCCTATTACGCTTTACTCAATGGCTGCATCAACTCATTCACGAAAGGTTATGGTCCATTCTTCCTCGAGAACCGCGCCCGCGAGGCAAACTTTTACGGTGAAGACAATTGGAAAGTACGTCCAAACCTGACCTTCAATCTCGGCTTGCGTTATGAATACGTTTCAGCGCCAACCGAGGCTCAGGACCGAATAGACTATGGTTTCAGCGACGACAAGGACAACATCGAGCCTCGCTTTGGCTTCGCATGGAGTCCGAGTTCCGAAAAGCGTTTTCTCAAGTCGTTGTTCGGCCAGGCAGGAGACTCTTCAATTCGAGGTGGATATGGGATCTATCACGGCAGGCTTTTCCAATCCGTCTTTTCGCAGTCGGGAGCGACGGTGCGCTTCAATCCGCCTAACGCCTTCATGTATGCACAGTCGATTACACCGACAGCGATCTTTAATCCGCTTAACCTGACTGATCCGACGAATGGATTTGTTTTCACACCTGGGGCGTCATTAACGGCCAGGGCTGCGCTCACTCTGATCGATCCCGGCCTGGAGATGCCGTATACGCAGCAATGGAATCTGACCTTAGAACGGCAAATGCCGTTGGCCTCGGCGCTTCGGATTAGCTACACAGGAAATAGAGGTATCGGTTTGCTGCGCTACGCTCTCGACAATCTGCCGGTCAATGATCCCAATGGTGTGAGGGTCGCCAACCATCCCTTCAACGCACCTACGGCACTTTACACTGCAGCTAATCGTCCGCCGGGCGACCCGAGGGCTTTTGACGTGCGTGGCCAGGTTTTGCATCCTGCGGCAAACATCCTTTGTGCGGGAACGGGTCTCGCGGGTGTGCCGACTACGGCGCAATGTCCCGTCGCTGTTCCTCTCGGAAATCTCGAGTACAGCTTCCGTGTGCCGAGGACAAACGAGAGACGGCCCAACCCGCTGACCTCCACTAATCTCGCTGTTAGTAACGGCTCCTGGAGCTATTACCACGGTCTACAAGTTGAGTGGGACAAGCGATTGAGTCACAACCTGACTTTCCAGGCGGCGTACACTTTCAGCAAAGCAATCGATACAACCTCAGAAGCCACATTTGTCGGTGCAGGTGATTCGAATCAAACCGGAAACAATGCCAGGACCGCGCGTGGTCTTTCCCGGTTCCACACGCCGCACCGGTTTACGTTCTTCGGAACCTACCGAACACCCTGGTTTAGTAGCGACCGAGGCTTCGCTGGGCAGTTACTCGGCGGCTGGCAATTCTCTACAGTTGTGAAACTCGCGAAAGGAACTCCTTTTACAGTCGTCACGACGGGAGTCGATCTTAACCTTGACGGATTCGCAGAGTCGCGTCCGATTATTCTTGATCCTTCCATCCTCGGTCGTAGCGTTACAGACCCGGTTACTTCAACCATTTCTCTGCCGAGCTCGGCTTTTCGCCAACTAACAACCTCCGATTCGATCGCCTCGATCGTGGGTCGCAATACTTTCTTTGGCGACGGTGTAAAGAACGTCGATTTCGGCATCTTCAAGAATTTCCCGATGCCGTGGGAAGGTCATCGACTCACGCTGCGAGCTGATCTATTCAATGCGTTCAATCACGTGCAGTATGGGTTTCCGACAACAGACATAACCAATGCTAATTTTGGCCGCATACTTGGGACGGGCACGTTGTATTCGCCGCGCACGATCCAGTTTTCGCTACGCTACCAGTACTAATGAAGAAGTAGAATTGCACTTGGACACGGTCGGTACCAGGTGGTACTGACCGTGTCTAACAGTGATTTCCGACTTGGGAGAAAGCGATCGAAATGTTTCGCCCAGTGCGTAGAAATATTTTGAGCCTGATCGGTTTGCTTTTTGCATTTTCGGCTTGGGCTCAGGATAAAACTCAGCCACCAGCAGTGAACTCTTCCGGTGAAGTGCGCGCGCTCTGGGTGGTGCGCACGACGCTCACGTCGCCTGAGAAGATTCATCAGCTAGTTCAATCTGCCGCTGACAATGGCTTCAACACGCTCATCGTTCAAATCCGTGGGCGTGGTGATGCTTATTACAAATCGCGAGTTGAACCTCGTGCGATAGAGTTGAAGGACCAGCCACCGGAATTCGATCCACTTGCCTTAACACTTTCCGAAGCGCACCAGAGAGGATTGAAGGTTCATGGCTGGCTGAATACAAGCCTGCTTGCGAACCTCGATGCACTGCCCAGCGATCCGCGGCACGTCTACAACAAACATCCCGAATGGCTGGCAGTGCCGAAGCCTGTTGCCGCTGAGCTCTATAACGTCTCGCCGCACGATCCTGCTTATCGTCAGAAGATCGTGGAATGGTCCAAGGCGAACCGCGGCGAGTTGGAGGGCGTTTATACTGGACCAGCAAATCCGAAAGTACGCGAGCACATCTATAAGATCTGGATGGACGTGTTGCAGCATTACCCGGTTGATGGTTTGCACTTCGACTATGTCCGATTTGCAAGTCCGGATTTTGATTACAGTCGCACGTCGCTGGAGAACTTTCGTAAGTGGTTGGAGCCGCAGTTGAGTTCGGATGAGCGCCGGCAGTTCAAGATGTCGCTGAAAGCTAATCCATTAGCCCCGCCGGAGATGTTCCCCGCAAAGTTCGCCGACTTCCAACGCGCGCAGGTGACCACGCTTGTCGAGCGCATCTATCATGCCGTTAAAAAGCGCCGGCCGGAGGCGCTGGTTTCAGCCGCCGTCTTCGCTAACGATGAGAATGCATATACACGTCGCTTTCAGGATTGGCGGCGATGGCTGCAAATGGGAATACTCGACGTTGCCTGTCCGATGGCGTATTCGACCGACACCGCAGTCTTTCAGAAACAGATCGAGATTGCAGCGACAACAGCGCACAGTGCGAAGCGTCATGTTTGGGCAGGTATCGGCGCCTATCGCATACCCTCTGAGTCGGCAGTCGAAAAGATCAATGTCGCTCGCTCGCTCAATACGGAAGGTTTCATTCTGTTCTCATACGACTTTACTGCTCGACCCAGCGAGCTGAACCCTGACGGCGCGTATTTGGAGCGCATCCGCCGCGCCGCATTTTGAATTTCTCTGCGGGCCTCTGCGTATCTCTGCGTTCTCTGCGGTTAAGACTATTCTCAACGCAGAGGCCGCAGAGATGCGCAGAGGCTCGCAGAGAAAAACTCCAAAGAACACAAAGGTTGCACAGAGAAGATTCAAAGGTGTATAAGTTCATGGAAAGTCCAGCTAATCTGTTTTCTATTTTTGCCAATTCAAAAAATTCCAGGTGGGTAATATCCAATTCCGAGTCGGCGGGTCTCCGAACCAAACCATACATGCGCGAGGAAGCATATGAATAAACATCTACTTTGCATCGTGATTCTACTCCTGTCGGGATTCACCACTGTCTTTGCGCAGGAGATTACAGCGCGAATTGACGGGCAGGTTACGGATCCGGCAGGAGCGGTCGTGACGAAAGCGACCATAACCTTGACGAATACCAAAACAGGCGAGGTTCGGACAATCCAATCCGATGACAACGGTAGTTACACCCTGACGCAGATTCAGCCTGGTACGTATGACTTGTCTGTCAGGGCCGAGGGCTTTAAGGAATATCTGAGCAAGAGCCTGGAGATCAACGTCAACGATCACAAGACGATTAATGTCCCGCTCGAAACCGGCGCTGTCACTGAGTCAGTCACAGTCACTGCCGAAGCGCCTTTGATCCAGACGACCCCCACAGTCGGCGACGTGGTGGAGAATCGCAGGGTTGTCGAATTACCGCTTAACAATCGCAACTTCATGCAGCTACTTACGCTCGTTCCCGGCGTGACTAGCTCCGGCACCGCCGAAATCGGCATCGGGCTAACAAACGTAGTTGACTTCTCGATCAACGGCACTCGTCGAAACTCGATCAACTTTTTAGTGGATGGAGTAAGTAATACCGATGTCGGTTCCGGCATCACGTTGCTGTCCATTCCGACCGTTGACTCAATTCAGGAGTTTCGCGTCATCACTTCGGTGCCAACCGCTGAGTTTGGTAAGTCTGCCGGTGGCGTAGTTAATCTGGTCACACGTGGTGGCGGTCAGGATTTTCATGGTACGGCCTACGAGTTTTTGCGGAATGACAAGCTTAACGCCAACAGCTTCTTCAACAACGCTGCCGGCTCTTTCGGTCCAAATGATCAGCAAGTGCATTTAGGTCTGAATAAGGTAGGTGAAGAACGCGTACCACGCCCGAAGGTCCGCTATAACAATTTTGGTTACCTGGTGAGCGGACCCGTTACTATCCCGGGACTCTTCAACACGAAACGAGAAAAGACCTTCTTCCTGTTTTCGGAAGAGTTCAGGCGCATCATTAAGGCCGCGAGTACGGTTACGCCGGTCGCAGTGCCGAGCTTGCTTGAGCGCCAGGGAAACTTTTCAGAAGCAGGTAATGCACCAATCTTCGATCCGGTAACCGGATTACAGTTTCCAAACAACACTATTCCGCAGGAGCGTATTAATCCCACGGCGCGAGCCCTGTTGAGCTTTATTCCGGAACCCAACGTTCCTTCGACAAATACGCTTCGCGCGCCAAACCGCTTTGCAGTCACGACACCTAACATTCAAAACACGCGGCAGGAAACCATTCGCATCGACCATAACTTTACGGCGACACAACGACTCACTGGACGCTACACCCGTGATCTATCCGATACTCGTGAGTTCGGCGGTCTATTCTTCAATGAGCCGTTTCCTGACGTAGCAACTACTGATACGACTGTGCCCGGCGACGTGCTCGCTATCAGTTTGACCAGTAGCTTTGGGCCGCGGATCGTGAACGAGGCAGTATTCACTTTCTCGGGCAACAAAATCACGACCGATCTTTTGGGTGGTTACAACGGCAGCGTCTCCGTTCCAAATTCCGAGCTGTTCCCGGAAAACAACTCCAAGTTGCCACCTGTAATTGACATTACCGGCGTTGCCTCAACTACCGTGCCCACGATTGGTTCAGGACAGCTATTCGACGTGAAGTATCGTAACTGGAATCCGAAAGACAACCTGACCATCATCTTCGGCCAGCACACCGTGAAAATGGGGTTGGATGTGAGCTGGGAATCCAAAGATGAAAATGCAGCCAGCCTTACGCAAGGGCGCTACGGATTCACGGGCGTAATGACACGCGTCAGCTCGGTCACTTCGGGTATCGGGTTGGCGGATTTCCTGCTCGGCAGAGCCGCCAGTTATTCCGAACCCGAACGAGATGTTACGGAGCACTTGCGCTTCGGGCGAACGGAGTTTTACGGACAGGATACGTGGAAGATCAAACCGAACCTTCAGCTCGATTATGGTCTTCGCTACTATCGGTATCGCCAGCCGATCGATAAGAACAACGTGCTGGCCACGTTTTTACCTGAACTCTACAACCCAGCGCACGCGCCTGTTTGCGCGAACGTCTCGTGTAGTCTCTTTACTCTCAGCTCGTTTGATGTCACGAATGGTTTTGCGTATGCAGGAAACAATTCGCCATTCGGTCGTCGAGTTCAGCAAAAGGATACTAACGACTGGGCGCCACGTATCGGCTTCGCGTGGGATCCCTGGAATAAAGGCAAGACCGTATTTCGAGGCGGCTACGGTATCTACTACGATCAGGCCCTGATCGGAATCGTCGAGCAAAACTCATTTACCACTCCACCGTTCAACAACTCCATCGCTGTAACTGGCACAGTGGCGGCGCCGATTTTGTTTGGCACTCCACAACCTGCTTCACCAACGACTCGCGGCAATCTGGGAACGGTAAATGCCACCACAGCCCCCTGGGTTACGCCGATCATCCAGCAGTGGTCTTTGAGCTGGCAACAGGAAGTGTTCCGCAACGCACTGTTCGAGATCGGCTACTCGGGCTCGGCCGGCAATCATCTGATTCGACCTGTTGACATCAACGCGCCGACGCCTGCGGAGATAATCGCGGCCTCGCATGGAGTCGCTGGTTGCGATACGGCCCTGAGCGCGTCCAACAACCCGGCGAACTGCATCAACCTGGCTCGACCTTTCCGTGGCTTCGGCTCCATCACCGATCGCCAGACGAGCGCGACGTCTCGTTATCACGGTCTATTGACTTCGTTCCGATTGCGTCCAACCAGAGGCATCACTGCGCAACTCGCTTACACCTGGTCCAAGACGCTCACGGACGCGACTAACGACAGAGACGCGGTTGACGTCCCGCAGATTCGCACCAATCTCCAGCTAGAGCGTGCGCCTTCGCGTTTGGATCGTCCACACGTATTCGTCGCCAGTTACGTTTACGAGGTGCCGACGTTCCATTCAGGGTTTGCCAGTTCCGGCGCCGGCCGCATGCTGTTAAGCGGCTGGGAGATCGCTGGTATTACCACCGCTCAAAGTGGCCTGGCATTGAATCGCGTGGTTCAGGGTTCTACGACTGTACCGGCCCGCGGCACTCGTCCGGATATCGTCAGCGATCCGTTGGATAATATTCCAGACAATCCAACCGGCGGCCTGCCGTATGCGTTCAATCCCTTTGCCTTCCGGACTACGCTGTCAGGACAGATTGGAAACTCTCCGAGATCGCCGTTCCGCTTCCCAAGCCAGTTCTTTACCGATCTGAATGTGACGAAGAACTTTAATTTCAGTGAGCGGTACCGGCTCCAGTTCCGGGCAGAGTTCTACAATGTCTTCAACAAGGTGATCTTCAACGACGTCTTCCAGACCATTCCGGATCGATTGCCGACAGACCCGGCATTTAACAGCATTTCGAACCTTGCTGCTATCAGTCAGTTCGGCCAGGTCTTCGCAGCGCGCGATCCAAGGCAGATTCAGTTTGGGTTGAAGTTCTATTTCTAGTTAAAGATTAGCCACGGATTAACGCGGATGACGCGGATCAGTATTCTGAT